>Ga0116227_10001871_pt1 | contig 47893 bp, 35 predicted proteins | sample S1TSphgellanicum_FD_89693 | JGI IMG/M metagenome (GOLD analysis project Ga0116227, IMG submission 89693) | Host-associated microbial communities from peat moss isolated from Minnesota, USA - S1T2_Fb - Sphagnum magellanicum MG | ecosystem: Host-associated > Plants > Peat moss > Unclassified... | reverse complement strand
TATTATATTAAAATAAAAATATTATAAAAAAAAAATAAAAATATAAGAGTTTAAGGTCGAAAATTTTTTTTGTTTTTTTTTTTTTTTTTGTTGTTTTTTGTTTTTTTTGTTTTGTGTTTTTTTCATGCACATCTGTGGTAGCGCCATTTTTTTTCGCATCGGTTTCGTGTTACTCCCCTGATGGTTTGGTCTTTCACAGGCCAAAACATGTTCCCGCCTTCTTGCGTTCACAATTCCTGCCGAGAATTCAAAGGCCGTCTTCACGGGTTCTAGCCCTAGCTCCGTCCGCTCTGTACTATCCTTCTCTTTCTTCGTCATTCTGTGTACGAATGCCACAGTCTGCAGCATGTTTAAGGCTAGGGTTAGCGGTTCTGCATGGCTTTGGACTGCCTGCAGCTGCACAGGGGCGTCTACCCAGAGACAGTGTTGAGGCGGCCGGAGCCTCAACAAGATGCATGGCGGCCAGCACTGAAAAGGACTTGGAAACCTGGATTAGGAAGACGAATTCGTCCCAGCCTATTGTTGTGTGGTCTAAAACCTATTGCCCGTAAGTAAGCTGTCTCTAACCCTAAATCGCTCCTCACGATTTGACGCGCATTTGAATTCTATCCGATTCCGAATAGTACTTTGCAATCAAATCCAACAAATCCTTTCCAGAAAGCATGATAAAATGTTTGTGAATCAAAATATGTTAACTATTTTTGTCACAATAATCATGAAATCATCGTGTGCAGGTATTGCATGAGGGTTAAGAAACTGTTTGACAAACTGGGTTATGACTTCCAAGGAATTGAACTTGATGAATTGAATGGTATGTCCTCTGGCCACTTAATTGTAGCCTTCAATTGCTCTACTTTGTTGTTTTCATGATTATTACATTCATGAGAATTTATGTTGCCATGAGGAGTTCAGTTGTGTATCTCTGTAAAATAAAGCAAAAAAGTTTCTGGGTCTGCCTGCATGTTGGTGCACACAGATGAAGAGGATGTGCAAGATGCATTGGAGCGAGTAAGTGGCCTGTCCACAGTCCCCAATGTCTATATTGGTAAAGATTCCAATCCTAACTGCTAACTTCTCCCTGCGTGACAGTAGCTAGCTGTACCATGCTGCAAATCCTGGGAACAAGAAATTAATCATAATATTCAGTAATATAATACCTTTGGTTAGAAATGTTAGAATTCTCATGATAATCATGCATGTTTTTCAGCAGATAATTTTGTAGCACATCATTGTATGTAATTGAATTCCAGACAATGCTTGAAAGTAGCCTGTGATAGATCATTAACAAGTCAGCTCAGGTGTCTTAACATATATCTGGATCATGCCCTGCAGGTGGCAAGCACATTGGTGGTTGTGATGGTATGTTCCTAATTCTCCTGGTTTTCATGCTAAGCGTCTCCATTTCATAGTAGATCTGAACAGCAGGCATACATTTCAGTGTTGACTGGGTAAAACACTGTACTTACTGTGACAATGGAATGACAGATACAGTGGCCTTGCATACGAGGGGCGAGCTCATTCCTTTGCTCATTGCAGCTGGAGCAAATAAGAAATAGGCTTCTCTGCTGATAATTTCTCTTACCACCATCTCTAGTTATCTAGGCTTCTCTTTATCACATCCATAGATTATGATGAGACATGAAATTCTGTTGTCCTTTAGCCTATCTGTGCTTATTGCTGCAATATTTGATGCAGTTTGCTCAATTTGAGCAACATGGATCTACTAGATTCATTTTCATCCTGAGGTTCTCATTTTGAAGAAGAAAGGGGAGAAATACTTTCATCTGTTCTGATTTGGGTGTCCTTGGCGCCTGACCCTTGTATCCCATTAAAACCTGTTTCTCAGGTCTTCAATGACTTCAGAATATTGTTGATGAATAAAATCATTATTTGCAATAGCCTGCCACTAAAAATGGTAAGTTGCAATTCAATAACTCAGTATCCTGCCAACGTTGACTAGTTATGTGACCATTTGAGTCCAACTAGAAAGTCCAATTACACATGTATCTTGTAGAGGTTACCCCAAGGTTAAAAATTTGTTGCTGACCCCCTGTGCACTGCTGTGACCTTGAAGTGGTCTTCTATCCACCATCTCGGAAAGCTTGTGAGCTGAGGGATTTTTATGTCTGTTTTCAGTTGTGGTTCAATTTATTTTGGTCTCAATAACCTCCACTCACTAGTGCCTAAGTCACAAGTCACAACCCAAGTCATCAAATTAGAAAGTGGAGATTTTGTGGAGTTCCCTGGACTTGAAATCAGGGAACAGAAGCAAAGCAATCTAACTTAGAGAAGCAACGTGGGGGGGCGGTGGTCTTTGGAATGTCCCCAAGATGTTTCACACTAGTCTCCAACTCGTTCCCTTGGACTCGAATGCATTTGTTATCAAAAGTAATGTTACCACATGAGGATATAATTGATTAATAATTTCTGTAAAAGCCAATTCCGTAACCGGGACTCGAACCCGGGTCGCCTGGGTGAAAGCCAGGTATCCTAACCATCTAGACTATTACGGAAGACGTGAAGCCATTTCATTTTTTAGCTTCAAAGTAAGTACCACACATTAAGTTTCTACCATTCAATGATGTCTTCATTCCTTGGTCATTGAACCAAACGAGAGAAAGTACACACTACACACGTTCCTACTGCGTGAAAGAAGATTGCTATGGTTGTTCAAATGTTTTTTTTGTTTCAATGGAAAACCCAAACTCATTTGAATGGGAGGGGCAAAATCTCCTTCACAATAAAATTGGTGGAACTTCAGCAGAGTAACTAACTAATAAGCTTACTGGCTGATGAGCTGACTGGCTAGTTTTTAAATAGAAAATGCCAAATATAAGTGGCAATGCCAAGCTCTGACAGAATTACAAGGACTCACCGGTTTTGGCCCCAGAGTCACACAAGAGCTCCATATATAGTGGTCAACTATTTTCTAAATAGACCTTCTCAAGATGTCTTAATTAGTTGTGGCGTCCTTGCAAAAACATTATATTCTCATAGCTGGCCTTTTGGTGGGTTCCCAAATGATCATGCATTTATAAGGTATTCCAAATAACATGCACCACAATGTGACCTGCCCTTCCCCCAACACAAGACAAAATCTACTAGATAGCTTACAGGCACTTTTATGGTTTTGTAAGGTGCCTTTGAGGTTAGGAAGAAGAGTTTGCTTTATAAGGTACTTGCAAATACAAAAGGGCAAAATAGGTCAGGGTTTTTATGTGATAAGTAAAGCTCCAGCTTTACCACAATAAGGGTCCATGCAGGTGGAGTTGAGTGCAGGCCTGCTTCCAATTCCCATGGCTGAGGGCTTTAACATGTGTAAAAGACCTCAATTTTTTTTTACAAGTTTTGTCTTGTGATACCCAGTGGGCATCAAGGTGGACAAAAAACATCACCATTTCAGAAAACATAATGCTGACAGGAGATGTGAGCATTATGTTTTTCTGAAACACCCACCTTGTATCGGAGGAAAAATTGGCTGCAGCAAGGCATCCCCCAACTACACTACAGAATTTCAAGGAGGTCTTTACATGTGTTATGTACATGTGTTATGAAACACCATTTACTGGTTTGCAGGCCGGCCCTGCTCTGGGGCAATTCACAAAATTGCCTGCCCACAAGGTCATTATGAGAGGCTTGAATCACTACAACACCTTTTGTTGGAGATGTCCAGACTAAAGAGACTTTGCATCCATGCAGGAGACAGAGATAGTAGGTTAGCTTGAATAGGAAATCTGTTACTCATTTCATCATCCAGCATTAATGCAAATTAATCAGCTCGTAAAAGGCAGGGAAATTCATTACCAACTTCAGTATCATCCAGAATTGATGCACAAGCAGCTGTATTGCATGAATCTTTAGGCAAGGGCAAGAAGTTTATGTTTAAGCAATCCAACCTGAGCTGCATCTAAGGAAATATCTGTAACTGAAATAGAACCAGTTGGATGTACCAAGGCTAATCATGCAAAAGTGATTCCACACCTGGATGCCAATTACACTAGTCCAGAAGCATTTCTGTGCAGATACACTCTGCTAATATACTGTTCCACATTTTTCTTTATAATATTTTGTCTATAATATACTAGCTTATGTTCAGTATAGTCATAATAGGTTGCAAATTGCTATAATCATGAAGACCAAATAATAGACAAATACATAAGGAAACAACAAAACCATGCTCTCTTTTATCAGGGATCAGAATACCTATTATTTTGACTGCAGTGATGGCAAGGGGTTATGCCATTTCCCATCCCCTCTTGGAACCTGCCACAGTACTTGCAGCTGACAAACCACATAATCCCTGTAGCCAACTAAACCATGCGAAAGTGAGGATAAACAAATTAGAACAAGAGTGCCTTTAGGTGGACAAACTCAGTTACCTGGTTGTATCAGAATCTGTCAACTATGGCCTCAAATACATATTCCAAAGGTTGCTTAAATCTGGTACTTCATAATCCTTGAGTGGCACATAGGCAAGCAACTGAAAACAAATTGATTGCCCATTCTGAAGGCCTAGAAAACCGATTGCATTATGAGTAAATCAAACTTGCATACTATCACACTAATTTTCCTAAAAAGATACTATTAACAGGCATGGTTAAGTTATGGCACAATCCTTAGTCATTTGTTACTAACATGATTATATACCTCTCATGAGTATTGAGCAACCTCCATACTCACAATTTAGGTACCCAGGACTGGGCAGTAACTTTTCTTTTGAAAGTAAAGAAAATCTCCCAGGTAAGAATTGAAGAACCAGGAAGAAGAAATACACAGAAGGGGACAACTAGAACAAAAAGAACAATGAAACTTGCAGTTCAACAACATTGACAGTCTCTCACTCATTTAGGGACCAGCAACAGTAACATGTATGATAGCAACTTATCTATTACAACTTACCCACTGACATCAACTTTCAATATTGTATTCTATCCAAAACAAAGCTGAAAATGGCTTGCAGCAGAGCTTGGTATGTAATTGAAGCTTCAAGTAGTTGTCATTAAATACTTGAAGATTGATGTGGAAACCAATCACAGAGATGCTCCAAACCTGCAATTGACAACTGCACTACCTCCTCTACCCACAATAATTGGGCCTGTCCATTGAACTGCAATATGAAGATATCCCTATGTTTCCATATCAGTGGGAGTGTCTTCACTAGCTCCTACGGAAATACCTCTTGAACCTGTGCCTTCTTGTGGGACCTGTGAGCTCTGTCTATCATCAGTACCTGTCTCCTCCGTTGTCTGCATCTCATCCTTTCCACTGTCCAAAGCTTCAATATAGGCCTGAAGTGTTTTTGGGTCCAGGACAACGAAGGGCTCATCAATGCCAACAACAGCAACCCCACAGTTACCACTGCTCAACTCCTCTTCTTGCAGTGATTCCTTCACTGCAAACAGAGCATGGCGTATCAGCTCTTCCTTGGTAGACTCCATGAAGGTTTCAAATTTGCGCTCCAGGTATGTCTTTGCAGCCTGAGAACGGGATCCAATAGCAAATGCATGATACTCAGCATAGTTACCCGAAGGACAGTTGTAATAGAGGTGAGGTCCTGCCTCATCCAACCCTGCAACCAGCAAACCCACTCCATATGGTCGCTTCCAAGAACGCTGTGTGCAAACCTGCATTCGTCCAGAACATTTAATCTCGTTCAAGTTCACAGGCAGTGGATTCAATTCAGAAAACACAGCATGGCTCACTATAAGGCAGCAAGGAGCAAATTTTGCATTGTGCAGTTGAAAAAAGATGCAAGGGACAAATTAGAAGCACAAGAAGCAATATTGGTCAAGATAGGGTCTGATGCACAAGAAACTAACAGGAAGCTCTACCTTCAAAGAGCTTGAAAAGCCCCACTGATAATAAGCAGTTGAAGAGTTAGAAGACAGAAAACCCTCCATATGGAGATGGAGTTCCTTCTGTCACACAGCACTCATCTAAATGTTGTCTGAGATAAAACCCTAAACTGCAAAAGCAGTCTTCAGCAAAGTTGTAGAGAATGGAATGTCGAGGCTAGCTATTGCTAAACATTGATAGACCATATCTTTAGAGGCTTGGACTGCAAGGATGTCGACAAGTTTAGCAAATTAAGGCAATAGTTAGGTTTTTCTCACGGAGATGGAGTTCCTTCTGTCACACGGGACTCATCTGAATGCAGTCTGAGATAAAACTCCTAAACTACAGCAGCAGTCTTCAGCATACTTGTAGGGAATAGATGTTAAGGCTAGCTATTGCTAAACATTGATAGACCATATCTTTAGAGGCTTGAACTGCAAGGATGTCGACACGTCCGGCAAATTAGGGCAATAGTTAGGGTTTTCTCCTACGCTCGACATGAGGTCATGATGGTATAGTGCTCGGATCTTAAGAACAGGTAAGGAAGAGAGAGACGGCGAAGAACCTGAGCTTTGTCTGCTACTTGAACCACCAAACGGCCAACAGGCAGAGGCGATTCGAACACGAAGTGATGATTTATACACTCAGACCGCATATAGCGGGACAACACGCGGCCGTCGGCAGTAAGACCTGCCATAGCGATCCCGATATGGTTATCGATCTTAAACAGCTTCTTCTGATGAGCAGAAAGCTCCGATGACGCCTTGTTCACAGTTGCAAGCACCACATAGGTTTTGGATCGCAGTCCGATCGCTGCACTCCCCTGCTTGACGGCTTCCATGGCGTACTCCACTTGATGGAGCCGTCCTGCGGGGCTCCATGTGGTGACATCCGTATCATACTGATTCCTGAACATCCTTCCAAGAGGTTCTTACCTGCTCCCCCTCCTCCCCCGGCGATTCTTCGTCGCCACTTTCTTTACCCAGTCCCTCTTGAGTTTCACTCATACAAATTAAAAGAAGAAGACGAGGAAGAGGGGGGAAAAAACCTGAGAATTCAGCTATTGAGCTAACTCCACACAAAAAGGTGGAAAAAACCAAGTCGAGAAGAGGAGGAAGACGGGCGATGCGCAGATGGAGCAAAGCTTGCAACACACCGACCGGACGAGAGGAGAGAGAGAGAGAACTCAGGAGAGCGCGAAAGCGTTTCCCTTCCAGACCTCGCTCAGAACTTCGCTCAGGACCTCGATCGATTTGGCACTAGGCCTAGGAGCCGAAGCCCTTTTTCAACAACTTAGTTAGAATTTTCATTCAATCTATTCATCCATGAACATAGCAATCATCCCACATCCATTTGGAATTTTCATAAAACCATTTTTGGCATGTCTAACATTTAGGGGGTTAACTTGGGAAAGATTGGAAGTGAAAGAATGGGGGAGTGGGGGCACAAGGTGGGGGAGGAGGAGGGGATTTCTTTCTTGAATGGTAGTGCTTGTGTCTAAGGGAAAGCTCCAAAATTAACAAGCAACTCTTCAAGTAATGGTTTTGTTGCCTTTTAAGGCAAGTTGAAACCAACATTAGATAAAATAGGAATTGTTGTATCAAGTTCCCCAAGAAACGGAACTCATAGTTCAAAATACACCTAGTGAAACATCCTTCAAAACTAAATGCAAATTGCATTTCATTTGGGGGGCATTGGTGCTAATACCATCACATTCTCTCCAACATTTTTTTATTAGGGGCATTCCATCTCCATCAAGCTTTGGATCATTTCATGCTCAAACCCAAAGTGTCCTCCCAATGTTATGCCTTTTGTTAGCAATCTTCTCCATCATCATACAAACTTGGCTTCAATTCCCCTTTCTTTGACAAATAGGCCTCTCTCATTGTGTTCAACTCACTTAACCATTGAGTATCCATCCACTACAACATGTTCATAAAATTGTGATGCCTTTGCATCCATTGCAAAAGAAATTGATTTTCAAAGGGTCCAAAAGCAGTTTCATCTTCTTACATTTTTTTTCACATTTCCAACATCATTAAGAAACATCTAGATGGTGTGTTGACATTGTCCTCCCTACAGATGGAGGTTTGCATTCTAAGAAAACATATTAATTGTTGATCTCACCTAAGCAAACATTTTTCATCTCAAGAAATTTTTGCTGCTTCACAACTTCAAACAACCCACAAATCAATTTCTCCTATAGGTGAAAAATTTCCACTGGTTGTTCAAACAAGCTGATGATTTTTCACATATTTGTGCCAAAAATACACAAGGCACTGACCAGTTTGGGCTGCTCCTGGTTGCAATTCCAAGTCCTGGATACCATGGTACCCTGATGACCACTTCTAAAACTTGGGGGAAAAATTTCAGAACTGGAACTGAAACTGGTTTGAAAGATGGAGCCAACCGACATACAGCCAACATACATGAGAGGAAGAAAAGCAAGCAAAAGCATCAAAGCAAAGCACTCCTCTGAAGACTAGAGCAAATTACTGGTCTAAAGACAAAGTCTCCCTGACACTACAAACAAGCCATTAATCACTTTTGGAATTCTATCACAGACTATTGCCTGCATTTGCCACTCCAATTCCAGTGACTATCAAAGAGTAATTCAAATTGAAAGCAGTGGTGGATTTTATTTTCATGAAGCAAAAGAGAAAACCCAAGGCCCCCCTTGAATGGACCAAGCTAAACAAGAGGAAGAGAAAATTTGGTGCAAGAGAAATGCCTTACCTACTTGACCAATTGTAAAAGCATGTACCATGCACTGACCAGCCATTCAGTGGAACAGGGAATAGAGATAATTGAGAACAGTGAGGACCAGAACTTCCACCTCTTTTCAACAACCACCACTATTAAACCATTCTAGTGCTTGCTTCCCCTCTGCTTCATCTCAGCACTTTGAAACCTAAAACTCCTTACAAGAAACTTTAGCTTGTTCACTTTAAAATGTGCCCTCCCTGTGAAAGGCCTCCGCCTAGACATCCCCATCTATGTATTTGCAGTCTCCTCTATGATAGTGTATCTGTGGTCTGACCTCTTGGACAAAAAGCATGTGAAATGGCACAGCTTCCCTGCTATGCACACTCTGGAGGATGTTCTAAACCCCCTTGGAAAAAGAGCTTGTCAAATTCTATGGCTTCACTGCTGCTTGCACTCTGCAGGCTGTTCTCCTCCTTGCTGCTGCCCACTGCTATTCTTCTGGTCACTGGCCTGCATGTACTCCATTCCAAGTACACAACAATCTTCAGAAAAAAGTTTTCAGATAACATCAAGACAACTGCAGAAAGAAATTTTTCCAACAGAGACCAATCCAAGAAACAGCAGAGGTGATGAAAATTGTACCTTGGCTGCAGGGCCCACATGCTGCATCCACATGACACATAACAAGATGTCAGTGAAACTCCATGACATTAGAATTACCTTCAACCACATGTAGCTTGCACACAATTTCACCTGAGTAGAGTTTCCAGGCTATGAACAGACGATGGAAAAGTCACAACAATAAGATGAGTTAAGAAAAGATTGAACCTTGCGACCACGGACTTCCTCCTCGTCATCATCCTCCTCATCCTCCTCTTCATCCTCGTCCTCATCATCTTCATCATCGCCCTCATCCTCATCATCCTCATCACCTTCCTCATCTTCATCCTCCAAGTCCTCCCCTTGCAAAGCCTCACCTGTGAACCATGAAACTGCATGGGGGATAATCTTGTCCCTTATTGTTGACCTGCAAAGATGGAAGAATTAGATATCAGACAGGTTTCTCTTCATGTCCTAATACAAGAAATCCTACCAAAAAGCAACTGGACTTACAGACAAAACCTGCCTATAACAAGGGAATGAAACTAGGAATCATAACATGCAGCTTGGCATTGCATTCTTGCAAGAAACCTTGTACCATTTGCAACAAGGAGTCAACCATCATGTACAATTTATTGATTGCTACAAAAGTTCCGCAGTCAAAGTTTGAGTGAGCCAAGCATACCCTGCCTTATACTCCAAAGCCCAATGATGAGTAAGACTTCAAATTCATATAGAAACTAATTACACTGAGGGAAGGATGAAGCTTACCCAATATCATAATCCTGCTCCATCAGATCTTGTAACTCCTCTGCCTGCACACATACAGTCCTTTCAGCAACAGCAGGCTGGAATTATAGCTTAACCTCTTGCATGCCCATCCTCTGCAAGTGAAGGCTGTAATCCTAAGACTTCCATGGGTGCAAAATGGAAGCTAGAAGTCTCTGAAGATGGTGTCAGTGAGTCATTCATACTGCATATGTGAAGATGAACACTGCAGCTCATACACCATGAATTTCAGCACAAGAGGTACGTAGACACGCTTCAGCAAATCAGGTCTGAACTAAACCAAAATACCACATAAGATATGGAACACCATTTGCAAGACCTTAGCAAAGTGAGTCTGCTGCAAAGACGTATCAGGCAGAAAATACTTGCTGGATTAGAGGTTAATCCATGTTAGAGGTTCCAGCTATGAAATAGGTCCAAGTTACTGAGGATTTTAAAATACCTCCTTCCAATTGGTTCATGAAATTCCAATATCAAATCACCATCAGATGGCCACAATTCAACAACTGCTTATAATAGATGGAAAGAGATAACTTTCAGTAATCTCTTAAAAGCTTGTGGAGATTCTTTGTACAAACAGTACTGTTGGGTTCAAAAACTATGCTACCTCCTTTACACTGCCAGCTAGTCTTGAAGACTTTTCAGCCCTTTCCCAGACCTTCCACTTGTTAGAGGCTGCTCCATCAAAAACAGCTATAAAATGTAGTGCTGCTTTCGCAGTGGATAAATCCAGGGACATGGAAGGGATGACGCATTTCTGTCCTCTGTTTCTTTGTTCCATTAATGCTGACCTCAAAGATGGTTCACAGTACACTAGATTCCATGGACCTTTCACAGACTAGAAATGGTGAGGCTCTGTACCGTATCCTGGTCAATATCTTCCTCGTCAGGCACTTGTGGAGGGCTGAAGAAATTGAAAAAGCTTTCACATCGTTCAGTCTTTGTAACTGGCTTTGTGTTCTTTGCCCCTTTCTTGGGTTTCTTTTTCAAAACCTTTGTTGTCAAATTCTTCCCAGGAATCCACTCAATCTCTGTCCTGCAACACCAGTAACAGTTTGGCCAATGAGGGTGCCTCTTGACTCTTCCCACTCACATGTACACATTGACATTCTAGACGATAGCAAGTGATCAAAGAGCCCCAGAAGAGGACAGCACAATGGCTTGATGATTGTAGATGGTTCTGCTTGAATGTTGAAAAGAGATGCTCTCGACAACTTTCAAGGCCGACATCTTCCAGAATTCAAGAAGATCCTGGTGGTTAATTTCCCTATTGCACCTAGACCTATTATAGATTAGAAGAGGAAACATAAACCTACAGCTAAACCCTGACATAATCCATCCACAGAACTTACCCCACAGCACGTTCCAAGATGGGCTCATCATCCTCAATCATGTGGTACGTCTTAGTCAACTGCCAATCCAACCAAGTCCTTGAAGTCCATATGAGCAGATCAATCAAATTTACAGGACCATGCATAACAAATTATGTCCATTTTGAAGAGGTTCTAGTGAACAGAGACACTTGGGATTCAGAAAATGACCTGCAGTCATGTTTAACCAGTGGGTGCTTGACATCTATTTGCCAATGACATTCCATCTTCACATCAAGACCCATTGCAAAAGAACCAACAAAGAAACTTCAGATTATTGAAACTACAAGTGTGATTGAAAAATGATAGGGAAGAACCACTGTATTCTTGAAGTATGGATTGGAGTCAAAATAAAACTCAAGTATAAAACCCTTATTCTCATCCAGATTGCTCCACTTGATGTCCTTTATATATTTCAGGGCAGCCTCATCCCGCTCTGTGATCTGCAATTCAAAGATACAGATGCTATCAGTAAAATAACAATTGATGAGATCCACTCCATTTGCAAGTTCTAGAAGATATATTAGCAAAATGTCCTTATACAATTTGAATCTAACAAACAATATCAGTGTATCAACTTCTCTCCTACCTGCATGGCCAAGATTTCATTTGTTTTCATTGCTGTGAGCCAAAACTGTGGGACCCCCTTCTCTGAAACATTCATGCAAACAAGAAAATAATTTTAGTTCAGAATATAGATGTCATAGTCTGTGCCACCTGCATGGCTAAAGCATTATCCTAGATGTCCAAGTGGTAGATTAAACACAAGCCACCTACACATCGTGGTTAGTGAGAATGTCATATATATAGGCAACTAACCTTCCTCGCCCACCTCCTCTGATGCTGCATTTGACTCAGGGACATCATCCTTGGAAGGCTCAACTTCCAGATCACCATTGACAATTTCCGCTCTCTACAATCAACAAATCTATGAGATTTTGAAGAATCTGGCTTCCCAGAATAATATAAAAGATACTATAATCAATTTCAATCCTTGTTTCACATTTGCTTACTGAAAACATTCTAGGTCAAAGCACAAAAATATCGCATAATCAGAGAGCAGAAACTGCAATCTTGTGTGCAAAGGTAGCATGCTTATATATTTGTAGAACATTTTATCTGAAGATTTAATCTTAATAATCCAGTTTTCAATAAGGATTACAAAAATCCTTTGAAGACTTAAACTTGACATCGTACAGTTTTCCCGGAGGCTTTGCAATAATCCTCAGTCTGTACCTTGGAGTACAGTGGTTCATACAACTTCTGATACTTAGCTTCAAGAGCAGCTCTTTCCTCCTTAAACTTTGCCTCAAGTTCATCATGATCACTCTTTCAACCAAAAAGCAAAAGGAAGGTCAGATCCAATGAAAGAAAATTCACATCTGCTTGTGAATCCAGTTATATAGCTGCACAGATTACTTTGTTTAACTTTGACTAACATCATGTTCTCAGCATAACAAGGACTTTGGAGGGAAAATGCTTAACAATGAAACACAACTCAAAAGTTACATATCAATCCAATTTCTGAGCTTGAGCTTCTGGACTTCCAACTTTCATGCACAGTCCTGGAGCATCAAGAGACATTAAATCTAGTCATACACCTTCTTTTCCTAAACATGAACACTGTAAAGTTGACCACAGAACCCTCGCCAACCAATCAGAAGGGAGGAGGCTCAGCTTAAACAAGAGAAAGCCAGTTAGGTACAAAAAGATACGCATTACATCAGTATACAGAAGACCTACCAGATCCAACTAAAAAGACTAAAGGTCAGTTTACTCAGATCAGATTCTCTGGTCAATGTGATGCTGTGCAATTTGATCTTACATTCCACTCCCACACAGAGTTACTTGGAGAGAAGTTCATTGAAAAGGAAACTAAAGCCAATGTAAAACCAGGAACAGGAAAATTCATTTTCTATACAAAAATATTCATTTAAAAAAGACACTCAAGTAGTGCCAAAATCAAACAAACAAACCTGGAGTTCTTGCAGAACCACCACCCTTCTCTTCACTTTAGGTGAAAGTGATTCAAGGTACCCAGAAGATTGTCCAGCAAGATGCTGAAGTTTATCCTGCAATGACATGGGAAAAAGCTTGGGTCAAAGTAAAAAACAGAAGCTAAACAAGGCAATCTAAAGTCCATAACATCTTGGTTTCAGACTCTTGAAAAGAGTGCATGCAGTCTATGAGCACAACCTTAATTCGTGGCATACACGTTGCAAGAAAAATTGACATAAACAGATCAACACTTATGAGTTCCACTTCTGAATACTGAAACCCAATGTAGGGCAGCCCCCACACAAAAAAGTTCGCATGATAAAACCCTAGAGTTAGCAAACAGAGGGTCTGTGCCACATGTCATGTGAGAAGTCAAACTGACCTTCAAGATGTTCACCAAACCTGCACGATCTGCTGCACTCAACACTACAACAGGAGAATCATTCAGTTAGTTCCATGTAGATGCAAGCACTATATTCTGGTATGCTAAGCATTCAACAACTGACTATCAAGGCAGTCAGTCCCTAATGTCCTACACATTGAGGAAGTCCTTCTTGTAGTCCTCAGGTGCATGAGGCAGGAGAAATCAACAATGCAAGATCTAACAATGTAATACCATTTCGACTGAATGTACTCAGTGCAAAACAGACTGTTCAAGATTTGTGCTCAAATCTTGAATAATCCTTTACTTCTTTAGAAGAAGCATATAAACTGTGGTGTGCAGTAAAACATGGTTCCCTACGATTTCTCTGCGTCAGAAATGCTCAAAAGTGTACAAGAACTATTCTTAAAGAAGTTCAGGGTTGCAAGATTCAGAGTACAAGCTGTTCTTTTCAAAAAAAAAAACAACTTAACATGTATTCTTCAATTGCAACATTTTATCCAGACAGGAACCTCACAAAGCTTAAAAATTTCATCCTAACACTTCACGGCATGATCTGAAGAAAGTGATAAGCTTTTGAAAACCTAAAATACACTCCGATTTGCAAAGTTTAGTAGACATAAATAGTTTCTATTATGCTTGAAGGCTTTCACGATGGCAATAGGGGAAAACTAAAAAAATCGACACAAAGTAGACAATAACGGCACAAGCATAGACAGAAACAGTACCTCCATTGCCTGGCGGCAGAGCCGCACCGAGATCCGACATCGTAGAGAGAGAGGGGATGTCACCAGTTCCTTGCTTGCTCATTCTCCTTCGGCCTCTTGTTCTCAAGAAAACACAACGCCGCTTTTGCTGATGCCGCACACACCTGCTGCAGCTGCTCTCTTTCTCTCTTTCCACCTGCTACCGAGGAGATCCCGCAGCTATAGAGTTCGATTCTCAACCGAAAGAGTGAGGGAAAAGCAAACAATTGCAAAAACAAAAACAACGCAAACAACTCGTGAATCTGCTCAGAGAAGCAAAAGAAAAACGGCCCAATCCAGCGAGTGGCTGCAAAGCGGCCGCAACGCGATGGGAGGGGATATGGAGAAGCCTCTCTTCCTCCGTCGCCGTCTTCTTCTTTCCCGGCACATCTTTGAACAAGGGTTTCGACCGTCGGTTCCCGGTTCCCGGTTGCGCTCTGCGCTCTCTACCCTTCGTTTCCACCGGTTGTAAGTAACGGCCCGTGTTAGCCACGTCCCAGCTGGTTATTTTTAGCATCCGCGAAGGGCCCTTCTAGGTACCTTTGCCACAAGGACCGTGCCCTGTGCAGGCCCCTACCTCGGTTCCCGGTGTGGCTCTGCCCCCTCTGCCCTTGGTCTCCCCTTCTGTCCTTCATTTCTGCCGGCTGTAATAGCCCTTGCTAGCGACTTCCCAATAATGGGCTGATTATTTTTAGTAGTGGGAAAGGGGTCCTTCAAAGTAATTTGATGGGTAAATTCACCCACCACTAATTATTCAGGTATTTGATACAAATACCTTTGTGTATGTGTACAAATACACAAAGGAATTCATATATATAATTAATATTGGGGTATTTGATACAAATACCTTTGTGTATGTGTACAAATACACAAAGGAATTCATATATATAATTAATAATTGGGGTATTTGTGTATATATACCTTTGCGGCCTTTGCTGTAGGCTCCCATTGTTTTTCTTATAATGTGATACCCAGCAGGATATCACAGGATTTATTTATTTTTAAATGAAGGACTTTTCAAAAAATGGAATGCCCATTATTCCTTCTAAATTTAAATACTAAAAAAAAAGAAATCTCATTTTTTGACTTGTCTTAGGCGATTTAAATTGTCTTTTGTGACTATTTTTTAGTCATAGAAGATACTTTTAATTGCCTAAAACAAGTCAAAAAATGAGATTTTTCTACTAATGTTTAAATGGCCCCTAAAAAAAGTGAAGCAAAAAATTTGGGAAATTAAGGGGCTCTCCAATTTCACTCAAAAAAACAAAAAAATTGAGCAGGGTATTACATATAAGTACTCCCCAAGGGGATCCCCTGATTGAGGGTTGTAGCCTCAAGGGCCATAGGCCCCAAGTGTGTAGGCCCCAAAATTAGGTGAGACCCTCTGAATCTTAACTTGGACAATTGGTTTTTGGTAATTCTGAATTTTTTGGCAGGTAATGTTTATCTAAAATAATAAACATGATTTTGTTGTCTTTATGAAAGTTCAAACCTGACCAGGTAGAATTCTTCAAATTTTGATCTTATAATAATTATTAAAATTTTGACACAAGTAGTAAATATTTTTTTCATACTTTTGACAAAATAAAAAATAATTTAATTTATGCTGAAACCATTCATGTACTACAATAGACACTAGCATATTACCATATCATATTACCATATCTTCACCTCAATTTTACCACTTTTTTTTTGAAGTCTTCTCATTGTGATGATACATGGAACTAGGACTAGCAATCATATAATCATTTTTATCATGAGGTTATGGATGTGGTCATACATGTAGATAGTTTTGCATGAGATTTACGATTGTGATTATGTCAAGCACATGAGTACCTATATGACTAAACTATACATATAGTCACACATATTGGACATTTAACTATACACGTGACATGTGATCTCTACTTAATCTAGCCTAACCTAGCCTAAACAACTTAATGTTGACCTACCTACCTACCCTATCCTAAGTTAGACTTAGGTTAAGCTAATCTCCTAGGCACGCATATAGGTTGCATGTATAAAAACTTGAACCTTAGCTTCCCAATGAGAAACTAAATCCCTACCCAATGCATCACACATTCATAAAATGTTAAAATTTTATCAATCTATTATTATCACATGTGTTTACTTCACATCTTTTACATTTCTAACTATTTTTTTTAAAAGTAATAGGTAGGTAGATGAATAGGATGTAAAGACGTAGATAGCATGGAACCAATGTTGTACATGTATATAAAGAGCAACCTAGGTATGTGGTAATGGTATGTATATTAATCTGGAAGAACATACCAATTTAGTATCACCTAAAGCAATACTAACCTTATATTAGCACCAAATTGGTATGGACCTAAAATAATATTAACCTAATAATAGGTTTTATATCAATGTCTATACTAAGTTTATAGCTACCTCATATTAAAAAAATATTATCCTTGGGTCCACTATGAATACCAAGTCAATATGAAAATGTTACGAGTGATCCAATACCAACTAGTATGAAAATACTTAATATTAATACTTGATTGATATGTGAAATGGAACATATTAATACAACATTCAAACGAACTTATAGGTAGATACCATCTACCCATTTAATATTACTTACCAACCTACTTACATTGATCAATGTTTAACACAAAGCTAAAACATATCTTTCATGATAAAAACATTTTACAATTATATCCTAATCTAGTCATGTAATCATATGTATTTAATCATCAATATTTTTAATTAATACCTATATGTAGGTATGAATATTAAGTACCTACTTTTGCCATGGATGCCCCTTAGGGCATTCCCACATTCTCCATCTTCCTAAGACAACTTCATCTCACTTGCACATTGACCAAACCACATGCTAATAAATTACCCATCCAAAAACTCAATCCCAAACTAACTTCCTAACACAAGCTTTTCCTTTCCACCTCAAATGGGAAGGCTTCAACCCAGATGTGGACTTCCTAAATGGTTTAAGGTTTCATCATCTAAAGTCCCCCCACTTCGTCTACTAACCCAACTACAACTCTAACACTTAGATTCGTTTCAAAATGACCTCAAGTCCTTCATCAACCCTCCACCTATTTTGGCACACCCTTGTGCTAAGCGGTAACTTATCGCACCAAAAATCGAACCTAACTTAGCATTCAAATCGCATCACCCATGTCGACACGGAGGCCACCCCATGGTGGTCCCATCATGGGCCCAAACCGAAGAAGTTCACTTATGGTCTCACCTAGAAGGGCATGTCATTTCCCCCCACTTTAAAGATATCAATGCCCTCATTGATGTTTCCCAAAGAGTTCACCCTTCCAACTAGCCCACGTCTCTCAAATCCTTCCATTTGGGATTAGCTACTCCTTGGATCTTAATAGTTCATTTGTGTTATATTGTTTATTTAATTTCCAATACAACACAAGAAGAGTCCTAAATGGGGTGTCCACCCAAAGTACAAACATGTTTAATTTATGTGTATGTAGCTTTCAATTCCAAAATTATCTTCCCCTTAACAACTTAACTTCACTTTGGAATCCATTCCGGATCCAACCTAACAACCATGGTCACCACATCGAACAAATGTTATGAATGCACCAACAAATGGTGTCGAATCAAACTTTATCATTCAAGCTCCTTTCTCCCATCTAGGATATGAATCACAAGTTCATGCATGAGAAGCCTTACTTTTCCAATCAAGAATGTGTGACTTTACTTGCATGCAACATTATCTCAAGGTCGCCTAATTGAACGTTATAAAATTTTCAAGTTTCAAATCCAACCCCCAAGTCCATTTCCATTGGTCGCCATTGTTTTGCCTTTTCCAACCATTTATTCCTTCCATCATCCCTTTGATTTTTCATTGTTAACCAAGCTCATGAAAAACCCTTAACCTTTTTCAGTTAGGTTTTTGTTGTTTTCGTCGATCGTTATCCCCCATTTTAAAAGGGTTGATGCCCTCATTTACATTATAACCATTTTGGGGTTGGGTTGCCTTCTACTAAGGTTTTTTCTTCTTTCTAATCCTCTTCAATCCAAATTCATGCCCCCTTTTTTGTTTGAAAGTGGCCACCATGTCAAGCAAATGGTCCAAATGTGAAGGTTTCACCCATATTTCCTCTTTGCGATGATAGCCTTTATGTTTGACCAGTTATTTCTTACTATGAATGATGCCTTCTATTTCATTAATAGGCACATCTCATTGACTTGAATAATGTTTTCTATGTCATTAACTAACATATGTTTGATGACATTGATTTCCGATCGCATCTCCTAGTTCAAGTCTGGTCTCTTTTCATCTTTTAGAAACAATTTCAACTTTGAAACATGAAATGTTCATGGGTGTGCCACAAACTTGTTAGCAACTTCAACATATAAACATTAAGGTGGGGCTTCACAACTATTTCATATGGCCCCACATATTTGGCAATGAATTGTGGGGCCAATCCATCAGGCATGTTAAAGTCTTGAATGTTCAACCACACATGTTACCCAACCTCAAATTCTACATGCCTTCTTATCTTGTTGGCATGTTTTTCATATTCCTTTTTAGGCTTCTTCCAAGAGCTTATTAACTCAAGCGTGTGATTTTTCTTGCCTTTTCACCATTTCTATCACTTCCTTGGAATGGTCCCTCTCTCCCCATGGGAATGGTTAAGTCCATAGGTTTCCTAATTTATTTACCTAATGTAAGTTCAAACTAGGACACCTTTGTTGTTGAGTGCATCGTGGAATTATAACAAAACTCCATTAAGCCTAAGTGGTCACCCCAATTTCTATGATTGACACCCACATAATTTTTGAATGTCACAACCCTACTTTGAGAGAGTGTGAAGATGAAACTCACATTCCTGAAATGGGGACTTGAGAGTCCTCCGTGACTTTCGAAATTTCAAAGTGCGGTTGCAGGGTCAAAACACCTCGCATTGGGGTGTTCTTTATATCATTAAAAAGCTATCAAAGTATAGATGTCGAAAATGGCCTCGCATGAGCTATTTGGACATTTGTAGCACAAGTTATGGCCAAAAAAAAGGTTGGGAGTCAAATTGGCAGTTTGACTCCCGACCACTAAAAGTCGGGAATCGACCCAACCCCGGTGTGTGCAGTTGGAGTGCAACACACTGTTGGAAAGCTCTCTAGGAGAACTACAAGTTTGCTTCAGACCTCATCCCAATTGGAGGTCTGAGCAAAGAGTTATGATCTTGCAAAGTCCCGAGAGTCCAAACTAGAATAGTTTCAGGACTCCTCCTTGGGAGTCCCGAGACAAAAAAACCATTCGGATGTAGGTGTCACGGAGAGACACATAGTATATTATATGGGGGAAGGTGGTGGCTTCCCCTGAATCCGGGCTGTGGTGAATCTTGTGAGTCCAGGGTTGCCCGTGGCTTGTCCTAGCACTGAAGATGTTCCAGAAATTGAACTAACCAACTTGTTGGTTAGTTTGATGCAAGTTCAAGTAAGTAAGTAAAGTTTGTCACTCTTCCTAGTCCCATCCCGGAGCTTCAACATGCCCCTCTACTCATTCTAGTGCTAAAAGTTGAGAGCGTGCCCCGAGTTCCTCACAATTCCATTGTTTGAGTAATTTAGGCCCATTTTTGAGTTTAACTAGGAACTTGAGAGTGCGTCATTGAAATACTAATTCAACACCCCATTGACCCTCTTTGTTTGGCCATCTATTTGTGGGTGAAATGTCTTACTAAATGACAATTTTGTCCCCAACTTTTGAAATAATTTTATCCAATAACTTGATGTGAACTTCACATCATAGTTATTAACTATAAATCAAAGCATCTTGTGATGTTTCACCCACATGTCAAAAAACATTTTTACCATATCAAAGGTGGTCACAATCATTTTAGTTGGCACCATTTCGGCAAATTTTGAAAATCGATTGATTATGACCAATATGGCATCTGCCCATTCCACTTTGGGTCATGAAAATCCATGGAAACATTTATCCACAGTTCATTCAGGATTAACAAGGGTCAATATAGTTCAAATTTATTTTATAATTGAATTTAATGCTTTGGCACTTGACACAAATGAACACAAAATGTTCTACATTTTCTTTCATTTAAGTTAGTTGAAACGTTTACCCACTACCACCCTTGTGGTTTTTTCACCACAATGTTTCACAATTGGAACATCATATTCTTCTTGCATGATTCTAATGTGAATATTTCAAGTTGGCACATAAATGCAAGGCTATTTCCACTTTATCAATATTTATTTCAAGCCTATGCCTCTGATTTATCTTTTTGCCTACAACTTCGTGAAATAATGTTGTGCAAGGGGATCTGCCACATAAACCTCCCTTATTTTTCTTTCTAAGCAAGTTTCACCCGCAAATATTGCCCATGGGTATTGCGTCTTGGTGGAGGGCTTTTCATTATACTCCCAACTTAGGGTGCCCAAAACCAGATTATTCTAGTTCGATTTGTGGATTAATTCCACATCCATAAGCATTAAGGTATCATGTTAATGCAATTGTTTTGTCATGGCCCTTGGTTGCATCTCAAAATATTTCAAAGACACATTGTCCATGACAACCTTCATCTTGTGGGTCTCAAGGTAGTGTGGCCAAATCTTTAAACAATTGGCCATGACATACAATTCATTTTCATGAATTAGCAACTTTAATTGGTCCCCTAATAACCTTTTCCTTTCAAATGTTATTGGGTGGTCATTTTGCATGAAAACACCCTCGATGGCAAAGTCATTTGCATTAGCATGGACTTCAAAAGGTTTTATGAAGTCCAAAAATTTCAGCATTAATGAGGACACAAGTTTACCTTTCAAGTCCATGAATGACTTTTGATGTTCATCTTCCCACTCAAAACATAGTTCATTATTGAAGAGATTGGGAACCCCTTAATGAACTTCTTGTAAAAGTTCACAAGATCCAAAAAAATCTAACTCCTTTGGCCATGATTGGTTGTTGCCACGTCTTGTGGCCTCAAGCTTTCTTAGGTTAGAACTTCCTCCCACCTGAAACAATACATGCCCACACTACTACACAATGAATCCAAATCCACTAACCTAAATCACTATGGGGTTGTAAAAGTGAACCAAATTTACCATGCCCTATTTTCATTTCACCTTAAATGAAACTTGAACTACACATTCACTTATAGTCAAAATAATTTACTAAAGTTATTTTTGGTATTATTAAAATGATAATTTCAATGTTACGTAAATTTTTTAAATAGTCATCATTTAATAAAATATGTAAGATTATCTACCCATAACCTTTTATTGGATCAATTAATTACAATATAACATATTAGATGGTGATTTAAACCAACTTATAACTAATTTAATAATTTATTTTACATACAATTTTGAATTTAATTACCATATATTATGTTGGCCCTTCATTTATTACAATGTAAAGACAACTTTATGACATGAAAAGATGAAAATCCAATTCTAATCATATATATGTGTTGATATATATTTAGTATAATATATTGCAATATAATGTAAAAGTTTATACTTATTTAACTGATACATTTATATATATATAATTCCATATAAAACTTATTCTATATTATGTAATAAATTATAAATTATTTTAATATTTTATCATATAAACTAATTTATAATTAATCAACATATTTCATTACTTTGAAACCAAATCAACTACAATAAAATTCCAAATAAAAATGGATTTTAATTAATTATAATTTTATTAATCATTAATAATAATTAACTAGAATAATATAAATAATTTATTTTAAATATTTTCTATTATCAACTAGCATATTAGTTATAATTATATAATTCAAGTATTATTAAAATAATTAAAATAATTAAGATATATTTAAAATAAAATAAAAGCCATTATGGAACATATAACTAAAATAGAAAATTTTAACATATTCTACTTTATTTGCAATATATCAAATAATTAATTATAATAAGTAAATAATAAATAATATATTATTTTATTAGTTTTATTATTAACTAACATACTATTTATAATAATAGAATCTACTTTATTTTTTAATCTTGAAAATTAAAGTAATTTTTTTATATAAATTTATTTCAATGTATTTATTATATCAATTAATGATATTATTTATTGATAGTTTATGTACATATATTATCAGTTTTAAATCCAAATTAAATATTAATAAAATCAAATAAAATATTATTTCTGAAAACTAAGTCAGATTTTATTTTTTGCATTTATTTAATAAAATGCTAAAAAATGTTTACAAGAAAACAAAATCAAAATCCAATATTTTTTAACATAGAAATATATAATAAATAATAAATAATATATCAAGTGTATATAAGATATAAAATGCATGAGATATAAAATTATGTATACATATTATATATATAATTTCTAACTAAATAGTATTTTTATTATGGGCTTCACTTGATAAAAATGTAAAACATAATATTCATCCACAAATATTTAAATTTTTTCGTCCAATATTTTTATCATATAAGATCACATATATATAATATATGAAAATAATTTTTTATATAATTTATTTATAATTTACATTTCTTTAAATATTCACATTTCATTTTAGTTTTTATTTTATAATTATATAATATGACTCTTATTGTAATATAAAAATTAAAGTGTATGTATTTAATATACGATATTTGATTGTGTTATATTTCTTAAATACACTATGTAATATTGAATGGTTTTGAAAATAATGTTATTATATGTTGATACATCATATTTTACGAACTATTTGTACTAAATTTCATAATGAAAATATACTATGTAATACAAAATAAATTCATATTTTTTAATTTTATTTGATTCATATTGTATTTTATTTTTGGCTATTCATTCCATCTACATTTTCCTTTTCCTACTTACATAAGTATATAGGTGTTAGTTTTCTACCTACCTAAGTAGATAGGTTTGAATTTTTTTGAACTTTAAAATTTTAAATAATCAAAGAATAATATAATTTGAATTAAATAATTAATATTAAATAATAACCATATTCAAAATTTCCTAGTTGTTTATATGTTAATGAATTTACTCGTCCGTATCAATTGGTTTCGTCACTAAACAATTGAGAAATTCACTAGGAATTCACCTAAACCAAATTCACCTAATTCATTACAAAACCTAATGCATTCATTAGTGGATTTTGACTCATTATGTATTAGTGCCAAGGAAATCCATGTCTTCTTATGTGTATTTATTATTTGTTCAACGAATTCACTTAAAATGTATTCCATGGTTTTGGGATACATGAAGATGTCATCAATGTGAATGATGATAAATTCATTAAGGTTGTGAATGTCGACGAAACATTACACATCCCAAAATGCTTGACCAATAATTCATAAATACCATACCTAGTTTGATGTTTTGTCTTTTCAACATCCTCTTTAGTTATTCAAATTTGATAATACCTTGACTTTAAATCAATTTGGCCAAAATATTTGGCCCCATTGAACTGATCCAACATGTCATCAATTTGAGGTAGAAGATAATTATTTTTAACAATTATATTGTTTGAAGCACTATAATCTTGAATATGCATTTTCAACTTCCCATCCTTTTTGTCACAAACAAGGTTGGTGCCCAATAGAACAACTTGTTTTGTTTGACATACCACCAATTGAGGAGGTTGTTAATTTGTGTTTTTAATTCCTCCAATTCCTTTCGGTTTAACCTATAAAGTGCCTTGGCCGACAAAATTGAACCATGCACCACTTTTATTTTGTGGTCAACCTTTCTACATGGAGGAAGGGACTCAGGCAAATCATCCATCAAAACGTCCGAAAATTTATTAAATGAAAAGTACATTTGGGAAGTTGTTCCACCACTTTTGGCTTCATTTATTTCCATGATTCATTTTGCCTCAACAAAACAAAAAACCTAATTGGCTTTAATTTTATAAAAACGACCAAGTTTATGTTGATGTTGAGCAATGTAGACTTACATTCCACATTTAAGTTCAATATCTTAGAGCCAATTTTGGCACAAACTTTAACTTTGTTTCAGTTACAAAGGATGTTTATTTCAAAGGCATCCAAAAATATGTTCTTTGAAATGGCATCAAAATTATTTAAATGACACATGGTGAAGTTCTTTTTTTTAAATTCCTCTAATGAGCAATTAAACTCTTAACATTAATACCTTAAATGTCGAGGGTGTAGTCATATTAACATGTACCATTAACAATCATAACCATTGTTTAATTTTTTGAATATTGGATTGTAATATATATATATATATAATAAAATGTTATTGTGAATACATTATGTGCATATCATAAAAATTTGGCATCAATTTAATGAGTAAAAAATTACGTAATTTACAATTTTAAAGATTTGTAACCATTGCTCAAAAATAGTATTGACACTAAAAGCACAAATTGAAAAAAAAAAATGACATATTTTGGGATTTAAAAATATATATAACTTAACATAATAATATCCAAAAAAAAATTGAAATCTTAAATGTTTTTTTGAAAGACATATTAAAAAGATTCTAAAAAGATTTTTAAAAAAAACAATGAAAAAACAATGGTCTAATGGGGCAAGTGTGGTTCTTTATAACATGGTCGGGCCTTCCATTACTATTCATTGTGCCATATGCACCAAAATGGAGTCATTTAACACTTCGGTTCGAACTCCCAAATGTTCTACCATTTGCAAAATCATGAAAGAATTTGTCATTCTTGAATCCAAGAAACAACAAACCCCTTTATCATTAACTATATAATTTACCTTCAACAAATTGGAAACTTCACCTAAAGCACATATATTAGCTTCGAATCCCCCTTGAAGGATTTTTACACCTTGGGTGGAGACTTCATTCACTCAAGGTGCATCAGAACAATCCTTTGCCAAGTCACCATGCATGTCATAGTTGAAGCACTTGACCTTTGATAAGTCCCCTTTTGCCTTTTTCCTCGTGGGCTCTTTCGCATACAACCTACCTTTGTTTTTGGTCATGCATTTACTAGTTCACTTTTATTTATTTCAAAGGCATTTTTTGTGATTATTTGGCCCCATCTTCTAGGTCACCACACTCTCAAGGTCACTTTAGCATTGCCAAGGACCATCATCCTCCATGCATTCCACGAATTTCATTAAGTCTTGTCACATCTCCCATGCATCGTTTTATTGGAACACAAGATTTATTGCCCAAGATTGGAAGCCTCACAAAAAAGTTAACTTCTTTGCAAGTTTTTTTATTGGCACAAGAATCTACTTCACATTGAATTTTTAGACATTTTGCAAAAGCAATGAGCCCCTTTCCATGTTGAAGCTCCAAGAATGCCATACCATCCTAAAAGACTAAGTGGTGCAATGTGAACTTTTTGTCCAACCATGACTTGAATTATTCCCATGTCAAAATGGTAAGCAAATTTTGCATTTTTTTTTTTCTAGGCCATCCACTAATCTAAAGCATGATCCTTCAATAGAGTTTGGACTAATTGGAATCATTTTACATTTGATGCATAATGTTGTGTTTCCATAAAGGCCTCCGCTTGGACAAGCCATTGGTGAGCACATTTCACCTTCACCTCTTTAACATGGTGCTAAGTTAATTTGCTCCCCTCTTTTTATATGTCCAGAAAGGTGTTATTAAAGGCCAACATTGCTTATCATTCCATCTAATAAACAAACATGTTGCTTATTCAATTTGAGTCTTTTTTGTTATGTTGTATAATGCTTTAGAAGCTTTCATCATTTATCCAAATATTAAACATTCATCGTGCTAATTAAATCAATGTGAATGTCTTTTATAATGTCTTTTAAATATTTTTGAAGGGTTTCATTGTTTATCTAGCAAAAATCCATGGTGTTAAGTCGGTTGAACCTCCTTTGTAATGTGCTTTGAGTGCTTTGAGGGCCTTCATTGCTTATCTAGTAAGCATTAATTGTGCTAAGTCAATTTGAGCCTCCTTTCATATGTCCTTTGAGTGTTTTGAGGCACAACATTGCAATTGACTTCATCTTGTAAGCAATATTGGTGCTTAGATGTTATGAGCCTCCTTTTGTATGTCGTTTGAGTGCTTTGAAGCCCAACATTGCTTTTGATTTCATCTTGTAAGCAATATTGGTGCTTAGATACTATGAACCTCCTTTCGTATTTCCTTTGAGTGCTTTGAAGCCCAACATCGCTTTTGACTTCAACTTCTAAGTAGTCTTTAGTGCTTAGATGTTATGAGCCTCCTTCCGTATGTCTACAAAGTGGTTTTAGACATCTCATTGATTTTCAATCCATCTGCTAAACACAAATCATGGTCATTGCTATGATATTGCACAACCTAATCCTTTGTTACAAAGTGCTTTAAGGCCCCTTAATGCTTATCACTTCATTTTTGATTAATGATATAATTTATTTCTTTTGGTGAACCATCATTATATAGATACTAAATTTGGCAAACTCTAAATTTTTTCAAACTAGACTTATGTAGGACATGTTTCCAAAGCTCTTTTGGTTAAATGACACATGTTCAAACTAGCTGGTAAATATTCACATTATTTTGAGGACGTGATGCACATTGCAAATGAATGTAGGTGTTGATCTATCTAGCATGAAGCATAGTGAATATGAATCATCAACTTCAATGTTCTTATCCACAATAAAGCAAAGTATAAGAGGGCACAACCTGTGCCATGGGTTTTCTCCACTACTAGAATTCCAAAGATTGGATTGACACCACTAGGGTCACCAAATTGTAAGTTGCATGAAGAAGTAAATTTTCGAAGCTTGTCAATTTGCAAGAAAAGGATTGTAGTAATATGAAGACAACAAATGTCTTGTTCCTAGTATCTAACACTCAAGCCAAGAATGATGACATCCTGAGAAACCTACAAACAAAACTTCAAAATTGTACTCTTGGCAAGTTTCCAGCACTCAGAGAATCCATTTTTCCAAATTTGTGCCTTATGATGTAGTTTGTGTTGATCCTTGGGTTTGTTGGTAATTATAAAACTAGTGATGTATTGATCTGTTGTTGAACCCTTGCTTAGGTAATTACAAATTGTCTTTTGCAAAATCCCAAGTACACAACAAGCACTCAACCGCTCAGATCCTCTTGAGATCACTCATAAAGAGGTTATGACAGAAAGTGCACACAACAACACTAACCAAACAGGTAGACACACACAATTCACCGAAAATGGTTCTGGTATAGTGCATATATTTTGAAATGAATTTTTACATAATGAATACTAGAAACACATGGTATAGTGCATACTATTTGAGGATAGTTTTTAAATGTTTCGAGTACCATTGACTGTGGTGTTGTTCTAGACTTGGTTGTGGCAGAGGAATCTGCTGAGGCAAATGGCTGGAGATGCTCTAATCACTTTCTACAACACACAAATTGTTCTTTGGACCTCAATCCATCCACTGTTACCATAAGGTCAATTTCAAGTAGGGTTACACCCTCAGAGCTGGGTATTCCCCAAACAAGTGCTGACCTGAGGTGCAGCTGATGGGCCACTTACCTCAGGAACACTCTCCTCCAAGGAGATTACCCAATGTAAAGCACCAGCCAAAATTTATTTTTTCAATTCGCTTTCTGGGACATGTTGCAGGTATCATAGGATTAAAAAAAAAAAGAAGAGGCAGTGTATTTTGTGTAGGGTAAAGCCTTAGGCTTTACAGGAATAAGTGCCCACACAAGGGCACAGCCAAGCATGGGCCCAATTCCTGTAAAGCCCATGGCCTCACACTTAACTCAGTGTAAAGACCTAAGCTGATTTTTTCTATAAAGTTTTTTCCATGGTACTGACTGAGTATCATCACCAGCAAAATCCAGAAGTGAATGTTTTGAAACACAAAATGCCCACATAAGTAGCTTCATTTGTTTGTTTTGTCATGTTGGAGAACTCCCAAACCATAGAAGCAAGTGATGGACACTAATGCAATGCTTCATACAAATATCATTCACACTCTACAAGCAATTTCCAGTTAAATTTCCTTGTGTCATTTGGAAATAATGTAGTGTACATGTGTGATTAACCCTGTCAGTGTCACTGAATCAGGCTCTCCTTGGATTCCTGACTTGTATGCACATAGTGGAGCTAGAAAGCCCGATGTATTCTGCCAAACTGGACTATGACAACACTGCCTTCCTAGCTTTACAAGTATTCTATTTGAGCTCATCAATACCAACAGCTTGACAACATCATAAGGTTGATGCTCAGTAATCAATATCTTCTCAAGGACTTGGCACCAGACCAGTGGTGGGGCATGCACCTGAAGTTCATGCAGTTCACCCATCCTCTTTGGCTTGTTACTTTCTTGCCAACATGAAACAGAACAGGATCCTGGCTTCATCTCAATACCTGTGTATTGCATCCTGACCTGTCAGTGTTAGGTTTACATCTAATTTGTGTACCTCATGATTGGTGCATATATTGTACATGTCATGAGGGTTATCATAACTACCCATATATTTGGCTAATGAGGGGGTGGTGTTCTGTGCTGTCCATATATAATATACACTCTTTCAGTAGTTTGCAAACACACCCCCGTAACATGCTCCCACAATCACCTGCAATTTCAATCACCCATGCATGTTAGTGTGTTTGAACAACAGCATTTCTTGAAGCTTCTACTTGATGGTTGCTTGATTTCATCCTGTGTGTCTATTTGCAGACAGAGATACTTGAGACCTTCTCTGTGATAGCTCACAGTACTCCAATCCTACTACCTGTACACCAAGAACAAATCTTTGCTGACCATTCAATTTATCAATAGGGTGGTATGGACCAAAGCATCAGCTGAAATTATGGTATAGACAAAATAGAGGTTCTCAATCCTGCACCTGAATTGATGGTACTGCAAGATCTTCTACAGCCTTCCACAATGAGGACTTTCCACCCATTCTCTTCATAATACGCATGACCATGTATACTTCTTCCACATCATGCGCCACTGTGAGTTGAGTGTATTGTTTCACCAACTCCACACAACTTTGGATGACAGTCTGAACCTCTGTTTGAGTGGTAGGACCACTGTCTTCCATCAAGCAGGGAAGCAGTGATAGAAAAATGGATGACAAGCACTTTGATGATGACATTCCAGCAACATAATGTTCTGAGAGAAGTTGCAAACTGTTGAGACCTGCAACTTGTTGTGATGTTCCAGAACAGTAGTAAGAGTGCTGCATATATCAGCTAGAAATACTAGGCTGCATAATTCTGTTTGCTGCTTCAACCTACAGAAGAAGTGCGATCACCTTAGTTTAAGAAATTTGAAAGCTGCACACTCACCTGCAACTTTTGTTCCCTTGAATAATGTAACCCATTTTGGTGGTGATCCAAGCCAAAGATCATCAAGCGGTGCCAATTCAATAGCTTGTTTCTTAACTGCTGACTCACTTGAAGATGGCCCACGACTATCCTGGACACAAGTTGATAATGAGTGTGCTGACTTGGAGGCTTGTTGTTTGACTTTCAAAGGCTTTGGGACCTGTGGTCTTTGCCTCCCATCAGGTCTTTGTCGCTTGTATTCTTGCTCAAGTTCACGCCGCATTGCCAATGGCAGTGCCTCCATCACAGATGGGTCAAGCTACAGGCAGAAACAACAGTGAGTCTGAGTAAAAGACAAACAGTGACATTGTGAGCAATACTAGCACACCAAATTGCCAAATCTCCATTCTACTTTATGAGTTGCAGGAAAGTTTACTGTGTCATACAAAAGAGGGCTGAGATACCTGTGATGCAGGTGGCAATGCCATGATTTCTGAATCATTTTCAGAAGCCAACCCTGATGGTTCTCCACGTTGTAACCCCAATTCCTTGCTCTCCCCTGTCTGACCACTTTTGCACTTCTGTCCTCTGTGTGTCATTTGTTCTACTTTGTTGTTCAAAGTTACATTGTCCATCTTCTTTGGACTGAATGAGTGAATTGTGGAACTACTTTCCTTTGATTTGCTTGGTCTGGGTAGAGGATGAGATAGAAGCTCCCCATAAGCTTCTTGAATTTCAGCTAAAATTTCAGGTGGAAGTGATGCCAGAACAGATTGGTCAATCTCTGAAATTGGAGGCAACCCCATTGGTGCACTTGCTGGTTTCTTGTCAGTTTTCTTACCCCATGACTGAAGCCTCCCATTTACACCAGTACTTGCCTTTGAGGAGATGTTAACCTTTGCATCTGTCACCATTGGTGCTTCAGAAACTGCTTGCAACACTATTGTAATCTGTTCAGTACAAATAACCCTTCTGCTTTCACCATGCAAAAGCCAGAAATGGAACAAGTACAGCCAATGAACTCACAAATGAATTGACTGAACGTGAATGGGCAGCAAATATTGACATGTAATGAACAAGAAAAAGCTTTTGACAAGCTCAAGGAGCTATTTGTGTACCTACAGAAGGAGCCAATTGCTCCTTAGCCAGTGGGTCAGGGCACAACTTTGAGTCATCAGTGATTCCAGAGTTTGTATTTGGTGGTTGATCACTCTCAGTACTGAATGACTTCACCTCTTGTACACTGATACTGTCCTTAAGTCCAGGAAGCTCTTTTACAACAACAGGCTTAGGTTGTTGAGCTAGCCATGACTCCAATGCTTGCTGCTGTCCTGTCTGACCACCTGCATTTGCTTCCAAGCAGCTCTAAGATCAAGAACCACCATAACCATGGAGATGGACTTAATGAATCACCTCTACAATGGAGAATTCTAAGCATGTCTATGACAATATGTGCTTATGAAAAACATTACTGTGGACATTCACCCTGACAAAAGTTGCACAGTAAGGAAACATATTGCAGTAAATCTGTATAAAAGCAGAAACTTTGAGAATATCTGTGTACATACACCCAAGTGACAGTATGAGAACGTTTTACATGAAGATGGTTGGGCCAAGGCAACTGATTCAAGCTTAGTCACTTGGAGGCCAACGCCCCGCACTTCACACACATCTGCAAGCAACCCATGACAGATTCAAAAAACCTGTGCTCATAAACCAACTAAAACTGACCCAAAAAGTATACAAATCTGTAACAGGAGACTCTTCAAACTTTCTCAAACCTGGACTCATGCCATCAGAAAACTTTAGCTACAACTTGCAAACCAAATTCCACTAACAACTTTGCAAAGAAACACAAATCCTGTAACATCAAATGCATACCGAGATGAAAAGAGTTGAACAACTACCAGCTTATCTGAAGCAAGACCTCTGCACTATCAGTAGCACATGCCACCTACACATGTGCAACAAGCAGATATGGTAAAAACATGCTTCAAGTCAATTTCCATGGCAACTCCAGCATGCAACCAGTGATAGGAGTGTGAACCTTACAGATTCTGAGCGACTGAAGCTGTCACAAACACCACATCCCATGAACTTAACTGGTTCTCCCTCCCCTTCCTTTCGCCGCTTGACCTATGCAAGACAGTGACCCCCGGAATGGAAATTGGCAGCACTTCCAAAAAAATTGGAAAAGAAGAGTAACATTGACTAATCAGAGCAAGGAGAAGCCAGTCCCTTGTTCTCACACATCACAGCATGAAGGTTAAGTACCTTCAGTGTGATTGTTCTGCCCCGAGCAGCAGCAGTCTGCAAACGTGCTGATACCTCATTACTGAGTGATACCAAGAAGTGTTCTGCCTGCAATTTGAATCCAGTTATCAACCCATAGAAGGTAATCACCTAAATATCTCACACTGGACACCCATGCAATTTCATCTGCTGCAATAACTAAATGAAATCAGCCTTACATCTTCAGGGCACAAAAACCGTACACCCCAGTTTACTTCTGCTCCAATTGACTTCCGCTCCTGTAGGGTTCCATACAAAAAAATCAAGGTTTATGCTGCCAATGCACATGCCAAGGTATATGCACCAAGGTAAGCACATGCACCTTTTATGTTAAGCCCCATGAACTTCACTGACCCATGTAGATGCATCAGGCATGTTAGCATGGAAGAAACCTGTGCTGGTTGAACCTGGCGGACATCACTGCCTCGAGCATATGACCACAACATGTTGCCTGTCTTCTGGCCAAACTCTCGTTGCAAAAAACTCTGCCACAATCATAGAAGTTGTTGATCAGCATTCCTCAAGCATGTTCAGTATCATTGTACTCTGCTTCTTGTGGTCACATTGCATGAGAATGAAGATGACACACAAATACACTGCAGCATACGTGAGACTAGTAGTGCCCATAAAGAATTCAGAAGTTTTTACACCTTCACTATAAGGAATTATACCTTGGATACACTAAGCAGGTCACTACACTTGTAAAGCTTGTGTGAATGGAGCTTGTTCCGCAACATCCATCCAACTCCAGGCAGGTCCTCTACTGATAGACCTGCCATGAATTTCTCCACCTGTTACACACAAAAAATCATTTAGTAAATGAGGTTGTTGTCTTGTGCATGATTTGAAATAGGAAAGACAGCCTGCTAGAAAGAGTGGAAATGGGTAAGAAAAAGTACATCAGCAGGCGGAATGTAAAACTGGCCATTGGGTTTTGCCTTGCGTGTTGCCAAGCGAGCTAATAACATGTTTCCTGCAATGCCAGCACTTGCAGTGCACTTTGTCATGTCAAAGATCTCCTGCCTTATGGTTGTTGCAATCTGATTTGGGTCTCCTTCACCTGTCATGTCCAAAAATGCCTCATCACAGCTTACTGCCTGCACCAACAACCCACATCCAAAAACATGCCTAACATCATCTACTTTTTGCATGGCATCTGTGGAGGAGGTTCAGGAACTCAAAATGGTTTATATTCTCATTTTCTGGAATTCTGCCTTGCAAATAGGAATGAAAAAACACAAAGTGATCGAAGAATTCTGATGGTAGCACTTGCCTGAACAGTGGAACAGTGACGGTGCAATATATCATACACCTGATCTGCAACCTGTTGCTAACATTAAGAATAGTCAAACAGCAAGAAATTCTACTAGAACCCTAAAACCTCTACTAGAACAACAGAACTTTCCTCATGCTAACAACAGGAAAAAACTCACTGCTGGATCTATAAATCTCTTGCAGCAGGTTGACTGTCACAGAGAAAGTGTTGATATTACCTGTTCATATGCTTCAAAGTTGTAGGGTACTATTTCCAGGTCTGGGCAGCGTGCTTTAGCATCACGTACAAACATGCCTGCTCTTATTCCTGCCATTCCCAAACACTTCTCAGAATCTTGTTCAATGAGGACAATAGCACTCTAAATCTTCTACCAAAAGATTTTGATGGCTAGTTTACTTAAAAATACCAAAAGATCTTGCAGGGTAGTTTGCTGATGAGATTTCTGCTGTGCCTCGAGCACTATCAGAGTGGCATACTGCCACAGGCTTGCCATCCAATTCTCGGCGCTCCCTAATAACCACTGCCACAAAGAAACAATCCTGCAGGTCACCAAATCATCCACTCCTTAGCAAAAACATCCCTATTTTCATACTGAGACAGTTGAACTCTAGTTGAGAGAGATGTAAAGAGACCCTTTTGATGCCATTCATAGAAGAACAAGCAAGCACTTGCCATGTCAATATGAATGATGGTGGGGATGGAGGTAGCTTTAATATCTGGATTCTCCAGCTGATTATAAGGTCTTTTGTTCCTCGACAATGCCCCAACAAGGCTTTGATATCGATTTCGCCATGTTCCAATAAAATGCAGCCTTGAATTCTGTATCATCATAGAAGCTATCATGTGAGCTTGGTGAGACACAAACACAGTAGCCTAGATATTCATATTTTTCTCCAACCTGTGAAGCACAAACTCCATTACTTGCCTTGTAATAATTCTGAACAAAATTCTTATCACCAATTGTTGAATGTGTTCGAACAGCATTTTGAGCAAGACTACTTGTTTCACTGTTGATCTTTCTAGCTATGACTCCGCTCTCCTCATGAATCCTTTTCAAGCTTTCTGGATTTGGAAGCATTGGCCTTTCCCTTGCATCTATCCTATGTGCACAAGCTTCAGTTGGTTGCAAATCGTCACCTCCAGGGCTTAGTGGGTGTGGTACATGCACACCTGCAAACATAGCCTGCCCACATTAACTGGAAGAATGCTGTGCCAGGATACTACCACAAGCATCTAGCTTGAAGACCAGAACCCTAAACCCTAAATTCATGACAAATCTCTGAGGAACCAACAAATCTCATGATTCCATGCTAAGTAGCTTCACACACTGACAGAATCAACCCTGGCATCCTGACCTTCTGCAGTGATTTGTAGTCTCTCTGCTGAGTCTAACAGTGTCTCTCCACTCTCAGCTTTTAAGTCAAAGCGTGGATGGAGCATCTGTGCATTGACACCCTCAAGATGTGTTGGATTTGCTTCCTTGCTTGAGGTTGCAGCAGGCCCATCAATGTGTTTAAAAGATGATTGTAATGTGCGTTGGTGTGGATGCTCAAAAGCAATCCGTTGAGGTTGGTAGGTCCCCCCTTCAAAGACAAAAATTCAACAAACAAAAAATTCACAATAAACAACCAAGAGGACTTGCACTATGCAAACAGCACAATTTCTGTAATCCAGACCTACATAAACCTAAAATCTTTGCATAGGTTGAAAGTGAGGTTGTGGACTTTCAGGGGTTAAAAATATCATGGAAAAATGACTAAAGTAAATGGCAATGTCACAAGATGAACCTACAGGGAAGGACTCGAGCTGCAGCAATACTGTCCACAATCCATTCAGGTCTCACAATGGGCAGTCCTCGACTCAAGGACCTGGATGACAAATCCAGTCAGCAATTAGTACTTGTCTGAAAATCAAACTGGTGAGACAAACAGCATATTACATGGAAAGAACAGCAGAAAAGGCAATGGAACTCACCTTGGGTCTTTGATCTTGCTGTCAGGAAGAGTGCAGCATATGATGTGAGTTACAAGGTCCCTCCTGAAATAGTTCTCAAATATGCCTCCATAGCGCAGCATCAGATGGCGCAGTTCCTGGACAAGACAGTGGAGTTCATGAGTGCCTTGAGATCATCAGGGTAGATTGCTAAAGAAGAAGTTGGATTTACCAGTTCAGGTTGGTGTTGAAGAGAGTAGCAAACCTGATGTGAGGGTATAGTGAATCCATCCACCCAAATAGACACCCCTTTGAATAAGTTTTTGGTGGAGTTGTTGTCTACAACTGCAAGGTGACCTTCTTTACTGTGCTGGGCTGCAGCTGCTGCTGTTGCACCACTGCAATTTCCATTCACCAGCTCAGGACAATTCCAAACACATAAAAACACTGCACTTTCAGCTGACTAACTTACCATGCAATGAAACATTCCCAAGATTCCACAATCCTCTCTAACTTCTTTTTCAGGAACAGTATTTCAGGAGTGTAGCCCTGAGAAAACTGAGACTACAGACCATAATTCAATGAGGTTCCAAGCAAACAAACACCTCCAACACAAAACCATGAACAATGTTCTTCTAACTCTTTCTGAATCTCTTAACTTTTTGAGGTTGTTTCATTGACCAGAAGCAAATTTTACTCTTGAATGCAGTCTTGAATTCCAGAAGTTGTTGCTTTGAGAATGAATTACAGGGTATCTCTTCACCCTTTGAATGTGAAATTTTTTGCAGGAATCTTAGGGGTTACCAATGGTTTACCTTAGAAGCTTGTTGGCAGAATCTGAATCATATTGCACATGTAGCTTCCGCCTTTTCTCTGCCATATACCTGTCATGCCCAACAGCAAAAACACAGAACCAATTGAATAGTATAGAAACACAGGTTGTCTGAATCCACATTAAAAAATTCTCTGACACCATTAGCAAGAAGGATGCATAGAGAAGAGACAAAAGGATTTAAACCTGCCAAAATCACTGACGCTTCCAGGGTCTTTCTCTCTGATGCTGCTGATCTTTGCAGCACTGAAAGATTTTGCCCCCCAAGCCATACCAGATGCTGCCGCTACCTCTAATTCCTTCCTCTTCTTCCTTGCAGCTGATGACCTCTCATTGTCATCCTCCTCCATCCTTGGTTTGATCTCTATCCCTTCTTCATTTGCCATATCCCTGTCCCTCTGTCCCTCCTCCACCTCGGAACCAAAAAGAGCACCGTCCTCATATATATTCCACGGACCTAAGCCATAAACCCTAAACCCAAATCCTGTTGCTGAGCATATCTGACAAGGTCCTTCAACAGAGAAGTGAACTGTCTTCTCTCTCTACCCCTTCTTCGCTTGCCATATACATCTCCCTCTGTCCCTCCTCCTCCACCTCGGAACCCAAAGGGGCAGCGTCCTCATAAACGCTCCACCGGCCAAAGCCCTAAAACCTAATCCTGTTGCCGAGCATTTCTAACGAGCTCCTTCGAAAGAGAATTGAAAGGTGGAACTCTCGCGCTTGCCATATCCCTGTACCTCTGTCCCTTCTCCTCCACATCGGAATCCAAAGGAGCAACCGTCCTCATAAACGCTCCACTGACCTACGCCGTAAACCCTAATCCTGTTGCTGAACTTATGTAACGAGCTCCTTCACAAGAGAGTGAAGAGCGATCCCTCATCAAGAATCTCTCCTGAAATTCTTCATTTTCCTGCAGCAGATCACCAGCCAATTCTTACCAGTGCGTCATGGGTTTATCACGACAGCCATGAATTTTGAGAAACTGGAGGAATCTGTACACCAAAAGCCGTTGATCAGGTGTGTGAGCTTTTGCTCCGTGAGTGAAGGGACACAGTACCATCATGTTCAACCTTTGTCTTCCTCAGTCCTCCTCAGTTGGGGAAGGAAAATCGCCAACCTCGTAAGCACAGACTTGATGCTGAAGACTTGAGATAGATCTGCTGCCACCTCCAGTAGTGCTCTCTTTTGGTTTCTCTCTCCCTCTCTCTCTCTCTCTCACTCTCACAGAAATTGGTATGCTTGGGGGTCCTGGTTTTTTCACTGGCAAAATTTCGCCAAAAAGAGAAATAAAAAATAAGAATATGAAGTGACTTTCAAGGGCTTCAATCGCCAGAAGTGAGAAATCAAAAATGAAAAATCCCCCGATTTTTTAATATTTGGGTTTGATTGTATAGCCATAAACACAAGAAGGATTTATTAAGCATTTGTACTTAACCCTAAAAACTATGTGTGGGATGAAAGGAGGTACAACAAGTATCATTAGGATGAAGACCTAATGAGGAGCGGATCAAGCCATTGAATGCAGAAGAAAACGACAAAAAGATGTGTTGGTTGATGATTTTGGTTTCTTGTTTTGTGAATGAGGGTGTTGTTGTGTTTGTTGTCTGTTGCATGTTTGCTTAGCTCAGAAGTTTTGTGGTGAACGCTTATTTTGTGGAGGTCTAGAATGGTGGAGTTGATGGGTTTTTGTTTGATGCTTTTCATTTTTTTTGGAAATGGCGAGCTTAGCAGAGGTGCTGGAGACCAGACTTTGTGGGAAGGTGGAGGACGCAACTACTTGAGAAGAAAGTTTTTCTAGAAGTTAAGTGTCTTTTCTTTTGTTGTTCTTGAGTTGGTGTTTGTTTGCTATTGAATGAGGTAACACATTGGAGAGTGGTAGTTTTTAAGCTTTGTCAAGTTAATGGTTGATGGGAAGAATGCCCTTAATGATTGGTTTTAGTGCACTTGAACTCTGTGAGTATTCCTCCATTGCGTGCTATAGTTAGGATTACAAAGTAGACAAATTTATGTGCATGAATAAACAAGTAGAGATGTTGGAGGTGATGAAACTCAATAGGGAACATGATGGCCAGTCTTAGGGAAATGAGTTTGGGTTGTGAGGAATTTGTGGGAAGTGGCATTTGGGAAATTGAGGCCAATGTGTTAGGGAACTCTAGAGAAATGGGTATTGCAATGTGTTAAGAGGAGATATTGTGAATCTTTTGTTGATGTGGGATTTTGTTTCATTTTTGTCAAAGATTTGAGTGAATTGGTGGGAGAGATTCTATGTAGTTAAAGTGCTAAAATTGATTATGTGTAAAACCAAGATGGCCTATTGAGAGGTTCTAGAATGATTTGATCCAAACATCTCTACAAATTATGCATGCTTAGGATTTAGTCTTACTAGGTAGTTCATATTCATAATCTAAACAATATTAGCCCATTCTATGAAAAGTAGGGCATAGCAAAGGTTTAGGTTGTAAAAATAGATGGTAGACTTTAAGAAACAAAATTGTAACTAATAAGTCAATTATCTGTTGTAAACAATTGTCAATTACATGTATGGATCTCTAGAAGTTTTAGGTATGCTAATTTTTTTGTCATGTATGTATAGGAGAAGGTCCGGCTATGGGGGCCTTCTGGATTTGAAATCTTCAAGGCCGATAGGTTGAAAAATCTAGAAGCCCGCATAGGGAGACCTTCCCTTACATAAAGCAACGGTATTTTTTAAATGTTTTGTGAATCGACTAATCGTAAAATTGGATCTTCTGAAATTTGAAAGGCCCAATAGAGGTTGTACTGGGCCTTTGAAATTTTGAAAGATCCAATAAAACGTAAGTAAATCTCAAGTAAGTTTAAGGTAAGTGAAAGAAAATCAAACAAAACATATTTAGGCGAAAGAGCGACTTGAAAATACAAAAGAAAAAAAGTGTCAGTGTTTTATGAACTTTTGAACATACCAACTAATATAAATACTTGTATAAATATTTATTGAATCTTTTGAAAACAATTCATACCATCCATGTATTGGTACCTAATACTTATCAGATCTTTTTTTGAACTTTCATACTAACTTGGTTTTAGGATCTGTGGTTGATTTTTAGTTGGCATGTGGGAAGAATATATTATATCCTACAATTCATTGAACCTAAATAAATGCCCCTAGCCCAATTTATAATGGGGGTATTAGCCCATGCCAAAAATGGTGATGACTAGTTTTGGAAATAAAAATTTCATGTAGCCCATGGGAAGGTTTAGCATGCACTCAAAGTGCTTTGATTTTGATTTTTTTAAAGTTTTGGGTGGGGAAAGGGGAGGGGGGTTTTTTTTTCAAATTTTTTTGTTCCCAACATGTTCCTTTCAAGTTCCCATCAGGTTCCCAACGTGTTCCCCAAGGGTGTTCCCAATAGCACCTCCCTTTAATCTCATATGGTTTGCCCAAAGTCCTCCCCTTTTCACCTATATGTAGGTGGGCCAAAGGGGTAGGCACTCCATTTTTCCGTAAAGTCTTCTATTTTGGGAATCTCCATAGGTTCAACTTTTTTTTTGTGATGGGCCAATCAAATTGGCCCATTGCAAAAAAACAAAAATTGGATTTATAAACCACCCCCAACTAATTAATATGAAATAAAAATAAATTAAGTACCCAAATTTCTACCCCTACCATTAGCCTGAGCCAAAAACAATGACAAACTATTTTGTAAATAGAAATTTCATGCAACCAATAGGAAGGTTCAACATGTGTTCATGATTGGCCCTTTTTTTTCCTTTCAAAACAAAGTGGGTGTAGTTATTCTTTGTTTTTCTTCCTTGTTCCCGATGTGTTCCCAACATGTTATCATCATGTTCCTTTGAGGTTTCCCAAGTTCCCAAGTTGTTCCTTTAAAGCGTTTCCAATAGCACTTCAATTTTATCACATATGGTTTGCCCAAACTTCAACTATCATGTAGATGAACTGAAAAGGTAGGTTGTTGGGAAATACATTTGTTTTTATTTTGCAAATGGGGGTCCAAGGAGGTGCTTCCATTAAGTAGTGCTCCAAGTTCCAAAAAAATTGTTCATGGGCCACTAAATATTATTATTTCAAAAAATAAAATAAAATGTTATGATGGCATTCATTGACTAACTGATATGAATCGCATTATATTACACTATATCACCTTTGAACATAGTCTTGGTATTAAATTGGTACAATTTATACCTACTCAACATTAGTATTATTTAATCATAAACATGTACAAAATGGAAATAATTAAGACTCAAGTCACTTTAGATGCCAATTCATTGTCCAAAATTGTAGGGATCCATTTCAAGCAAATTAAATCCTTGAGTTGCATTGTTTTTCATAATAAGAAAAAATATTGTTTAAGGTAGGCTTACAACATGTGTGTTTGAAGTGTAATTTGAAGGCATGTCAAATTTAAGGCTTGTTTTAGACTAGAAGTTGGGGCCAAAAACTTTTGGGGCCAATAATAAGAAATGTGATCACTTTTTGGTTCATTGTTTGGTGCCAAGGTATTAATTAAATATTATTTGTTTGGGGACCAATGAGCATGTGTAAAGGCATTAAGGTCATAAAGTAGACACCAAGTCTTCAACCGTTCATATGTTTTCCCTTTTTTTTTTTTTCTTGGTTTCATATTTCTTCCTCATCTTTGCTTACTTTCTCAAGTAAAACCTTAAAAGTTAGACCACTATGGATGAATATAAACACATTATTTGTATATCTCTTGTGTTTTTCATAGCCATATCCCAAAAAATAGAAACTCCATCCATCATACACACCTTTACATTGGCACCTTTATAAGGATGGTGGAGAATTCACGTACCTCACAAATAATATGCAAATGTTAAATGTATGCATCACAAAATTCTTTAGTGATGCATATCATTAACATTGGCATATTGTTTGTGTTAAGTGTGTAAAAAGCAACCCATTATTTGATTGTTATTTGTTATGTGGGGATGTAAACCTCAACTTCCCTACTAATTGGAAGCACTTTGAACATCCTTTTGTAGGCCTTACATTCCTCATTTCAAAACTAAAATGTGTTTATGACTTATAATCATTTCTTGTATTTTGGTGTTTGAGGATTCAAAAAATTGCCAAGATGGTTTGAAACCCATTATAGTGGAATTGTTTTGTTTTTGAAATGGAAACCCAAAATTTGCGCCCTATAAAACATGTTGACTATCGGTGCCTCACTTTACCAATGGTTTCAATAAATGTAAAAAGGAACTAGGTGTGTTAAATTACTTTGTTATTGTCTACAAGCTAAAAAAAAATTGTTCCACATTTTTGAATTTACAAATGGTATGAATTAGAATCTAATGCATATAAACATCCATATTTGTGTTTGGAAGGACACGATATGCTCATATTATATCATAACAATAGTTTGAAATGAACTCTTTTAGTTTAAAAGCCAAAAGGAACTGCTTGCATAACATTACCTTCAGTGCCTCCTTAAAGACCAACCATATTTAACCTTCTTGGATATCAATTCGCTAGAATGAACCAAAAATATTGTTTATTATAACATTTTGCAAATTTTTGGGTGGAAAAAACTCCATTTAGGAAAATTTTGAATTAAATATAAATTTAATATGAGTTTAAAATATGTTTAAACATCACAAATACTACATCAATAATCCAAAAGATGAAATATGTGTCAATATTTATGAATGGTAATTAAAAAATATTGTATGCAAATTTCCATTTGTTCAAAATTGCACATGGTATTTATACACATGATATTTTCAAAAACAAACTTGTGTATGGATCAAGGCATTGATAAGTAGCACACATGTGAATACATGCAATAATATTTAAATGGGTCAAAAAAAACCTTTGAAAGTAATTTTACACTAGCTAAAATTATTACAATTACAATAATATTCAAATTGCAAATCTTGTAATTATCCCCTATGCTTTTGGTCACAAATATTAATAGCCCCTTCTATAAATATCCCTAGACGTGCGATTGAATTCCAAAAATCAATGTGAAAGCGTTACAATTTCAAAATGAATTTTTAAAATAACAAAAATAACAAAATTTTAATTTTTTGAAAAGGAAATTTATTGTGTGGGAAAGTTTCAATTCATTTTACTTTTAAAATTCTTCATTTGATGGTTGTTTATTTTTTCATTTTTATTTTGGTAATATTATGACATACTTTTTGAATCCACATTTTATTTATTTTTGCACAATAAATGCAATGTCATCATTTTAAGAGTCCGTTATGAATCCATTGTTTTCTTAAAATTCATCCATAATTTTTAATATGATTCCCTCTAAAGTATATTGCAAGATGGGTTGTTAAAAAGTTGATAATATTAATGTTAAACATGGCTTTACATTTTAAGTTCATGTACAATCTAGAAAATCTACAATTCAAACACCAAACTATCCACCTACCTATGTTTTCACCCAAATATTTTTGTAGTTGTATTGGCCCCAATAGAGGTGTATACAACACACTAAAATGTGTGAATTGAATAAAGTCCAAAAAAATCTTAATGTTTTTGATTTATTTTTTTAGGGTTACGACATTGACTTGCCCTTTTATGTTCAAGATTATTCAAGGTATAAATGTTTTATAAAAAAATTTATTGAACTTTTTAATGATTTAATGACATAATGACCAATTTGTCGACTTTGTTGTATGATATTTCCTTGACTCCCCAATGAATATTGTGGAATACATGCGAGAAATAATAAGTAATACCATGTGTCTAAGGTCTTTAATTATGAATGTAACTTTCCCCCAATTAATGACAATATAAAATACAAATTATGTGGACCTTATATTAACATTTCTTATTTCCAAATTGTGGCTTCCATTTTGCAATGAACCCATGGGAATTCCAGAATATAAAGATCACCAAATGCATTATCATTTTTAGTAACAAATTGACACCTTCCTACCCTCCTTTTAACACAACAATTTAAACAACTAACTCTTGTGAAGTAATCTTAATCACATCACAAATAATTTTGAATAATGGTTTTACATTGTTTTAATAATGTTAATTGACCCTACCCACATTGTAATGAAGAACCACAAGCTAAAGCTTAATATTCAATTAACAACAATTGATTTCTGTCACAACCCTATTTTGAAGGAGTGTGAGGATCAAATTCACACTACAAAAATTGGGACTTGGGAGTCTTCCGAGACTTCCAAAATTTCATAGTTCAATTACAAGGGTCAAAACACCTCGCATTGGGGTGTTCTTTATATTATTGAAAAGCTATTGAAGTGTAGATGTCGAAAATGGCCTTGTATGGGCCATTTGGACATTTGCAGCACAAGTCATGGCAAAAAGAAAGGTCGGGAGTCAAATTGGTAGGTTGACTCTCGACCATTAAAAGTTGAGAATCGACCCGACCTTGGTGTGTGTAGGTGGAGTGCGATACACCGTTGGAAAGCTCTCAAGGAGAACTACAAGTTTGCTTTAGACCTCATCCCAATCAGAGGTTTAAACAAAAAGTTATGATCTCGCAAAATCCCAAGAGTCTAAACTGGGACAACTTCGGGACTCCCCCTTGGGAGTCCCGGACAAAAAGCCATTCAGATGTAAGTGTCGCGTAAAATCATAGAGTATACTATATGGAGGAAGGTGATGGCTTCCCCCGAGTCCGAGTTGTGGTGAGTCATGTGAGTCAAAAGTTGCTCGTGACTTGTCCTAGCACCAAAGGTCCTCTAGAAATTGAACTAACCAATGTGTTGGTTAATTTGATGCAGGTTCGAGTAAGTAATTAAAACTTATCACTCTTTCTAATCCCATCCCGGAACTTCAGCACGCCCCTCTACCCCTTCTAGTGTTGAGAGTTAGGAGCGTGCCTCGAGTTCCTCACAATTCCGTTGTCTGAATAACTTAGACCCATGTTGGGTCTAATTAGGAACTTGGGAGCACATCAATTTCCCTATTAATGGGAAATGAGTTGTGTTCCATGTTTTTAAATTTTGGACCAATTAAGAAATAATCCACATTTTTCATTGAACAATGTTAACCAGAAATCATACCCAGTAGCTTTGAAATCTCCCCATCTATTTCCCATTTCCACTTTTATTTTCCCAACTAACTTGGTTTGAAATTGGTGTATCCATATTAAAAAGTCAAGTTATTTTCCCATTTAAACTCCAAATCTTGAAATGAGAAGAAATTTGTTAAGAAGATTCATCATTTATCTTACATTTTTTACATTTATTACCAAAGATAAAAAATTATCATTAGCATACTTGGAAAGGATCTATGCGTTTTCCCCTCTAGGTTACATAACTCCTTGTAGTTCCCTTATGTTCATAATTTGATTTATTATAATGTTTAATACTTCTCCCATTTGTAGGAAAAGGTAAAGAACAAGTGGACATGATCCCTATTTGATGTTTTTCAACTTGGTCAATGAAATATGTGTTCATTTTCTAACATGATTTATTGGGTAATGAGTTGCATAGTTTTATTTCCATAAAATGAAATGATGATTTGACATAACATCATTAATCTATATGATATATTTGTTAAGCTTGAAAATGTTTTTCAAATCTCGAGTAATGACTGAATACATTAATTATCACAATTCTTGATTTGAATCTTGACAAATGCATGAAGGAACATGAAATTAAATCAAAATTGAAGTTGAAGGTTTAGCTTTTAATTACATGGGAATGAACCATGGGACCTCAATTAAAATCCTAGAATTTTAATCAAGGGTAGTCACCTTTCTTTTAAGTAGGGGAAATTGTCGTAATCTTAATGTAGGTGTGCGACAAATTCCCAAATAGGACAACAAAATGTCCATTTCAAGATGAAGGAAATTTGATGTTTCTAAGCAAAAATATAGGTATAAGATAAAAGTCAAGACATGAAAAGAAGGAAATGTAAGTCAAAATAGGTCCTAAGTATTTGCAAAAAATGTGCAAATAAAAAAACTTATCCAAATTACACCTTCTTTGCACTATTGGAAAGGTTTTTGAGTGTGGATGTTGAAATTGGGTTCACATTCTTCATTTGAAGATCTAAAGTTGTGCAAGTTATGACCAAAAATAAAATAAAATTGGCAATTTGGCTTTTGACAATTAAAACACAATATTTAATATTCAAATAACCTATGATTGGAGCACATGATATGGAGTTGAAAATATTTCATGGAGGGCTATAGCTTTTCAATCTATAACTCTTCCATCAAAGCTTTTATGTGGGAGTTATAAACTTGTAATGTCATGATCCTCTTAATTCAATTTTTTTCAAAACTCCCATTTGAAAATCCTAAGAATTTTAGCCATTTCAATGTAGTTCCCATTGCCAGTCATATATTATATTATAAAGGAGGAAGTGATGATTCCTTTCAAGTCTGGGTTGTGTGACTTCATGGTGAGTTTGAAACAAGTTTGTGATGCAATTTGATTATAAATGCACAAACTTCCATGTTCTTTTGGTTTGTGAATTTTCACATGTCTATGAATTAAACTTGAAGAGCTCCTCCTACTTGCATTTTAGAGTTCTTGCACATCCTTGTTTTAGTGTGAAAAACTAGGGAGTGTGTTCAAGGTTTTCAAATTTTAATAATGTATTATATTAAAAGTTTACCTCAATACCTTATTGCAGACATTTGGAGGTGTGTGTCAACACTTTATGTAAGTGAACTAAGGAATAATTTGGTCCTTTCCTATCATTATCCCATAATAATTTCAAGTTGTTAAGGAAACAAATAGGTTTTTTCACATTTAAGGCAATTTCCAAGCCTCCCATGTCACTTTTTCACTTCTTGAAATAATATTTCCACACATGGTCGACATACTTGTTTATTTAAATTTCAACCACTCACAATCCATTTGTAATTTTTGGTAATTTCATCATCAGAAATCATGAAGTTTACACCTTTCAACAACTTCATTGGGAACATAGACATTAAGAATGCCTATTTCCCCTCTTTGGTAAAACTCTGGTTTCATCCAATAAAATTTACTACCAAAAGTTAATTTTGTAATGCTCCACAAAATTAGTCCATTTGTTATCAAGTAGAATGTAAGCCCCTCCTCACCCTACCCCATGTTCATTCAATTAATTTTTATAGCTAGTGAACAATTCAATTATGGAAATACAAGCTCCCTTCCAATCCCATCTTCCCATATTACTTGAAGTTTTTTCTTTTACAAGTTTGTGTTTTGATTAAAAAGACATTGCATTAACATTTGGTGTTACCCCTTGAATGTAAAGCCAAAATTTCTAAGTGTTCGCTTCAAAGTGTAATCCCTTCACATTATATGAAATGTGCGGCTTCATGGTTCAACACAAGTATGGTAAAAGATTTCATCATGGTCCTCTTACATTGTCTTTTTTATGTATACATTCTAAACCCCCATAAATCATAAACAAATTGTTCAAGGATGTTGGTTTCTCTACTTGTGGGAATAATTGTTCTTTAACCTTTTGTAATTAGTTTCATTTTACACATATTGTTTTCCTTTTCCACATATGTTATGGATGAGTCTTTTTTTTTTAGCTAGACCTTCATCCACATCTTTTGAATGTCAACATTTCAATGCCTTTTGCCCTTTAAATCTTTAAGGGCTCGACTTTGTTGGATGGTTGGTTAGTAGGCATGAATGTTTTTTTACAAATATCCTTCGTATGTATTGGTGATTGATTTTGTTGTGAATTAGTATACAACATAGGTTCTACATTTAGGACTAATGATTTGATTCCCTCATGATTAGTCCTTTTGGAATCATTATTTGCATTTATATGCATATCTATAAGAGGTTAAAGGTTTTGGGTTTAAACTCTTGAGGAAGGTTTAAATAAGAACGGTTGATTGAATATCCATTTCCTTCATTTGCTTGTTTTGGGAACTTCATGGTGTGCTTATAAAGTTGGGTTACATTGAAAGGATATAGGAGCCCAAGATGACTTTGACCCTTGAAGCCCATTCATTGAATTTTTGCCCAATTTTTCAATTATTCTTTTGATGCCAAGGATTTCTTTTGTGACCACTCCATTTTGATTACCTAAATTGGTTGAACATATGTTTTTGGAGTTGCTAGATTTTTTGCATTCTAAATAAGTCATTTTAAATATTCATTTTAATTTGTAAAGCTAACAGAATCCACCATCTCTATTTATAGGATTGTCATCATCATTAAGCCATGAACCGAGTTTAAAACATTTAAACCATGCATTTGTTGATTGGATATTGATTGTGGAATTAACAAACAACATAAAAGGGGTTGCCTAATATATGATAAACCTTTTTTGTATAAATGTTATAGTTTTAATTATGTTTGTGGACTATTATGAAATTTTCATTATCCATTATTGGTCTTTTAATTTGAAAGCCAATTTTGTCACAAGCGTGAAAAAAACTAAACAACAAAATTTCCAAACCATATGAACAAAAGAAGACCTAATTATAAATCTAGGACATAGAATAAGAAAATTAAAAAATAAATGATGTGAATGCAAAAGGATTTTATTCCAAAAAATAATTAAAATAGTACAAAATTATGACAAAGTTACATACCTAAAATTGGTGTTAAATAGGCTAAAGATAATGTAGGATTCTGCTTCTATTTATACCCATTGGACACCTAGTTCAAAAAAGTTTAAAAAAAAAATCCAACTTACATGTGGCCCATGTTTATCCACATGTGACCCATGTGCACTCATGTGTGGCCCATGTCCATCCATGTGAGAATTAATAATGAATTATGAGTTAATTAATAATGAATGAGAAGTGAATTAAGATTTACAGTAGCCTCCTGCCTAAGTACGCAACTTGAACCTGGGAGGATTGTGCGTACTTAGCCGGTAGGTGCGCACTTTAGATGAATCACTTAGTCCGTCCGTCTGTCTGACACACAGGGCGTTCCGACCCGTTAACGGTCTCTATGATGCTGATTCTGCAACCCCCCAAAAATGAGCCGCAGAGACCGATTCTGCTACGT
>Ga0116227_10001870_pt1 | contig 47918 bp, 33 predicted proteins | sample S1TSphgellanicum_FD_89693 | JGI IMG/M metagenome (GOLD analysis project Ga0116227, IMG submission 89693) | Host-associated microbial communities from peat moss isolated from Minnesota, USA - S1T2_Fb - Sphagnum magellanicum MG | ecosystem: Host-associated > Plants > Peat moss > Unclassified... | reverse complement strand
TTAATTTAAAAAAAGGGGAAAAAAAACCGAAAAAAAAAAACCAAAAAAAAAAAGATAAAAAAAAAAGCAAACACGTAGCCTTAGATTTGTCTGCCGATTTCTTATTTTTTAATTTTTATTTTGTTTCTTCATTTTTGTTAATTTAAGAGAAGGGGAAAAAAATCCGAAAAAACAAATCCAAAAATAAAAATAAAAATAAAAATAAAAGCAAATACGTAGCAGAATCGGTCTCTGCGGCTCATTTCTGGTGGGTTGCAGAATCGGCATCGCAGAGACCATTAACAGGACGGGACGCCCTATGTGTCAGACGGACGGACGGACTAAGTGATTCATGTAAAGTGCGCACCTACCAGCTAAGTACGCACAATCCTCCCAGGTTCAAGTTGCGTACTTAGGCGGGAGGCTACTGTATTCTTTTTTATGCCTTTCGTATATATTTTGTGACTAATAAGTCAAAACCTAAATTCCAAAACACAAATAATGCAACACTAGATGAAATGTAGTAATACCCCAGGAAATGGCAAACACAAACTAACATTTTAGAAAATAATGTGCATCCCAAGGTTAGAATTTCATCACTCAAGGCTGTGTCAACAAGAGCTGAGTTTCTCAAGCACAGTTTTACAGTCCTGATGGGTTTCTTAGTCTAAAAATGAATTTTCTTTCTCTTGGTTTTTGTTGAATTTGATTGGTGGCAACTGGCTCACAAGGACACAGAGCTCAGATATTGACAAAAATGATTTTGAAGGTCCTTCGTTAGGTATAAATCTGCATGTTGAGAATCACCAAACTACTCACAGGCATGTCTGTTAATCTTTCTGTAAACTCCCTGGCAATGGGAGAACACCAAGAGGTGGATTTCCTGGCAATGGGGGAATACTAAGAGGAGAACTCACAATCTCCTAAACATGACGAGAATTTTTCTGGGTAACAGTAGACAATGTAGATGAAAGCACTACATTTTCACTTGTCCCACTTTGTTACACAATTGAAGAGCTTACTTGGATTTTGATGTAAAAGATCACTGCTGCAAGTGTGGTTTGACTATTAATTACAAGTTTCCATTGTGCCAACTCTTGCCCCAATTACAAAACTGAGCTCAACATCAGTATTACTGTTTCTTCGATTCAAAGTTGCATGGAGATAAAGAATAGAAAGGATGGGAATCAGATCTGAGCAGGCTGAGATTATCCTCTTTCCCAAATCCATTTAAATCAACACCCCTTTCCTGAATGAAAATTTAAACCAATGAACTTTATCCCAATTTTGTTAATAAGCAGAAGACATGGGGTTTTGAGACTAGAATTTGACATAGACTCAGTGACCATATAACTGAAAACATGGGAACAATATGCAATGTCAGAATTATTGTTTGAATGGTTTGTTGCCTCTGGCAGAAAAACCTTCATTCTTCCTTTTGTACTCAAGTAATTGTAGGGGTGCTCGAGCCCCAACTATGCCTACCCACACAATCTGTTACTAATTTCTAGCAAAGCTTTGAGATGTTATGTGTATGGTGAAGCCTGAGGCTATAGGCTTTACTGGAATAAGGGCTTGCACCAGGTGGAGCTGAGCACAAGCCCAATTCTGGTAAAGCCCACAGCCAAGGGCTCTATTGAGTGTAAAGACTGTGATCAGATTTGTTTTATAAATTTGTCCCATGATACCCAATGTGCATCATGGAAAAAAGAAAGTATGCAAGCATTTCAAAAAATTGAATGCCAACACCTGTGAATGTTTTGTTTTCCGAAATGCCTCTGTGGTTTTTACACTATGCAATCTCCAAATACACTAGAAAAATCTGAGCAGGTCCTTATGAGGCAAGTTGTGCAAACCATTGGCAAGTAGACAATTGCTTTATGTGTGTTCAGTAGCAATGCAGATACTCTATTTCAAGGCAGATGTAGGTTCAACATTCAAAGCATCCTTTAGATTTGCTCACAAAATTTGGGCAGAAAACTGAATTTGTTTTGGCAAGGATAGTCCAGTAAAAACATAAAGTATCTCCCCTTTGGGTACGGAGTAGTAGTAGAGTCAATCAAGATGCTTTAAAGAAACATAAAGAAACTGGTAGAAATTTTTAAATGTATATGGAGGGCGCTCTAACTCTTGTTAATGTTCTGCCACAACATAGGAGGCACCTTCTGTGTAACCTTGTACCTCAGAAAATGAGGATCTGGTAGAATTTTAATGGTTGCCATTCTGTTCTAACTCTACCAGATCCTTATGCTGGATAAGAACCTCAAACAGGGCAGTTCTGGGAATTCAGGTCCTGTGCTTGGACTCCGCCTCATGCTGGGCCCTTATTCACAGAATGGCCCCCTTCTCGGTCCTTACTCGACATGCTCAATTTAAGGCAAGTTGCACATCTCAGTCAACAAAAGATTCAAAGTAGTAAACTGAAGCAGCATGACCCAATTTCAATGGCCTCATTTGTAATATTATCCCATCTACCTTGGCCACAAGCCAGTGGTTGAATAGTGTAAAACCATGTCCATCATCGTTGTGTAAGGAACTTTTCTAAGGATCTTCATTGGCTAGGAGGGGCCTGCTTAGGGCAGTAGCTTGAGACTAAGCCTCAAAATCTTTAGGCCTGAAAACTTCGGAAGATCCTCTGAAAAATTCAAGTTCCTTACCTTACATAAGGAACTTTTAAAATTTTGCAGCTTACAAAAATTGATATCTTCATTTGTGGTTTAAAAGGGAAATTTTGTGAAAGGAAGTGACTGAAAATGAACAGAGAAACTTTATAAAATTCTTTTACATATATGGACTCTGAGTAGTGACCTGTAGTCAAGCCCATACTGAACCATTCTTTTTCCTTTTATTAAAGAACACAGTGCATAGGGTACATAGCAGCATTTCCCAAATTTTTTGGCTACCTCTTATAGGGCACTTAAATAACACTAATTTGGAAAGTGTCTGTTGACAAAGTCCCTAGATGCTTTACAAGCAACATTCTTAGTTGAAGAAAGATTGTCCTAACCATTATGTTTTCCACACCGTATAGAATTTTATGAATAAAACATGTTATGTTCAAAACCTAGATTAAACACTAAACAAAAAGAAAGAAGAACAACACAATTTTGTCTTCCAAATTTCCTTTGTAACAACACCACAACACCACTTCTCTTTTGCTTATATTTTTGAATCTTGATATTCATCATTACTCAACCATACAATATTGAAATGAAAGAAAAAAATTCAATGAAAGAACCCAAGAAATGAGGAAAAGAGTACAATGGAAAGAGTCAAAGAGAGAAATTCAACAAAACATGCCATGAAATAGAATCCAAGGGCATTCTCGTCCATAACAAAATATGATAAATATCATTCTACATCCAGCATCATGTTATTTATCATATATGCATCATTCACAACTTGTTTTTAATCTTTGCATATCTTTTGCATGTGCATACAAAAGACATGCAAAGTGGAGTGAGATGTTGTGATTGAATGAAGGCACTTTAAGTGACATTCCTATTTTAAACAATAATCTACTTGCATATTCATCCTTGCAACCTTCTCGTACTAACAGGTTAAGTTTTAGCACATTAGTTGTCTAATTTCTTTTTTCTTGTGGGTGACAGGTGCTAATACCAACACCAATTTTATGACCACTTGAGAGGTAAGGTACCCATTGGCTATTTCACACAACAAGCTCAACCTTTTTACAAGTGATAGATCCCATATGTAGAGTTGATCATTTTGAGATACATCATGTACTTATCAGTTCATCAAAAGGCCAACAAGTTGAACCCCACCACACAACCCCCACTTTGACACTGCAAAAGTGGCAATTAGACCTTCTTTATGGGGATCTTTAAAAAGTACGAGCCACTTTCCTTCACTACACACAACCACTTTGCCAATGCAAAATTGGCCATTCCTGTCAAACGTTGTTCTAGCTCCCCCAATTTGCAGAGTTAATGAGCATCACTTGCTGTAGCAACTCCTCACTTCCATCATCACTTCTATATTAAGCATTTTTCACAACTTTCTCATTCAATCTAGTGATTTTAGTTTTCAACAGATTGCTCCTCCAAATGATTGTTCACAACTTCTCCAAGTTAAGTGTTGGTTGCCATTGCCTTGTTGGAACAATTCTTGAATTCATTCCTCGTTCATGTCACATTGCAACAATGCCATCACTTCCAACCATGCTTGTTCCATGCCATATCTATGAAATTGTAGAGATCTCCACAGCAACAATTTGTAGATAACATGACAGTAAGTGCAATCATAGCCTGATGAGAGTAATCCACAAAAGGCAAAACCATGACCTTCCATCACAAATAGCAGTGATGAACTTCCATGACTACCCACTGACTTCACACTGGCTTGTTCAATGCTGGCCCTCTGCTCTAGCATATTCCAATCCACTCCATTTCTTACAAGAACTCCATGAATAGAAGAAAGCAGCAACCACAGAAGACTCCCAGGCTTTGCTCTTACTTGGTATTACTGGAAATTTTAAGTGTTGAGGGACCCATATCCTCCTCCATGATATAAAATGGAGCTATCACTAAGCACAAACATGTAAGATTGTAAGCTGATAAAGAAATAGAACAGCACTCTCAAACATAAACCAAATTGATAGAAAACAACAAACATTCAAAGGCATGCAAAGTGATTGCTGATCCATGGAAATTTTCTGAAAGATTAATATCATCCATAATGAGTTAGCTCAAAGTTTGCATTGAACACACCTCCAAGTAAATGCAGGGATTGCCAAGATTTACAAGTGTAAGAAATCCTGAATGCATGTGCTAGTTTGTGAGCAATTGAAGAGAGCAGATGCACTCATGAGCAGATCATTCAAAGTGGTTGCAAGGCTGATGTCTTTGTTGGGAGTAGCTTGGTTGACATGTATGCCAAATGTGGGAGCATGGAGGATGCCCACAGAGTGTTCAACAAAGTGCAAGAATCTCAAAATGTTCACTTGGAATGCAATGATTTTGGGATATGTGAAATGTGGACAAGCGCAGAAGGCACTGGAACTATTTCAACAAATGCAACAGGAAGGTGTGCAGCCAGACTCTGACTTTCATGGGAGTGCTGAATGCATGTGCCAATGTCATTGCACTTGAAGATGGCCAACGTGCTCATGAGCAGATTGTTGCAAGTGGATGGGATTTAGTTGTCTTTGTGGAAAGTAGCTTGATTGACACGTATGCCAAATGTGGGAGCATGGAGGACAATTGGAAAGTGTTCAACAAGATGCCATCTTGAGATGTGGTCTAACGGAATGCCATGATATTGCAATAGGTGAAACGTGGGGAAGGGCAGAAGGCATTGCAACATTTTCAACAAATGCAACAAGAAGGTGTGCAGCCAGACCCTGTCACTTTTGTTGTGGTGCTGAATGCATGTGCAAGTCTACAAGCACTTGAAGAGGGCAGCCGCATTCATGAGGAGATCATTCAAAGCAGTTGCAAGTCTGATGCCTTTGTAATCGGTAGCTTGGTTGACGTATATGCAAAATGTGGGAACATGGAGAATGCTTGCAAAGTGTTTGATAAGATGCTGTTGCGTGATGTGGTGACTTGGAATGCTGTGATATTTGGATATGTGAAATGTGGGCAAGGACAGAAGGCACTGGAACTATTTTGACAAATGCAACATGAAAGTGGGCAGCCAGTGCCTGAGACTTTTGTAGGCATGCTGAATGCATGTGCCAACATAATTGCACTTGAAGAGGGCAGGTGCAGTCGTGAGCAAATTATTCAAAGCTGTTGTGCATCTGCTGCCTTTGTGGAAAATAGCTTGGTTGACATGTATGCAAAATGTGGGAGCATGGAGGATGCTAGAAGAGTGTTCAACAAACTGCCATCATGTGATTTCATCTCTTGGAATTCCATGATATTGGTACATGTGAAATGTGGGCAAGGCCAGAAGGCCTTGGAACTGTTTCAACAAATTCAACACAAAGGTGTGTGGTCAGACCCTGTCACTTATGTGGGGATGATAAATGCATGTGCCAGTGTGGATGCACTTGAAGAGGGCAGACATGTTCATGAGCAGATCATTCAAAGCAGGTGTGAGTCCGATGTCTTTGTGGGGAGTAGCCTGATTGACATGTAAGCCAAATGTGCCAGCATCCGATGCTCTGAGAGTGTTAAACAAGATGCTATCTCAAGATGTGGTCTCGTGCAATGCCATAATTGGAGGATATACACAGGCACGGTAACAAAGCCATTTTGGCCGGACGTGTGAAGAAGGTGTACAGCCAGATGATCACTTTTGTTTGTCTTCTGTCTGCATGTACCCATACACATTTGGTGGATGAAGGCCAACATTGTTTTTATCTTATGAGCACAGTTTACCTGATTCCTGCAAAATTGGTACACTACACCTGCATGGTCGACCTTCTTGGCCATGCTGGCCATCTACAGGATGTAGAGATTATGATCAAGGAGATGCCCTGTAACCAAATGCTGTTCTGTGGAGGGTTTTGCTCAGTTCTTGCAGAATTCATGATAATGTGGAGATGGGAGAACGCATTGCTAAACGAGTTCTTGAACTGGAGCTTGAAAATGCGACAGGTTTTTTAAGGGATTGGTATTCTTTCACCTCTTCACTGGCATTTGCAAGTGCTCATTTTAGTCAGAACAACAGTGGTACTAAATTCATCTCATAGATTCATTGCAGATCTCCAACAGCCATTCAAAGGCCAGAAATAACAGTGACAAACAACAATAACAGAGCCTGCAATAACACTTTTTTCTCTCATGTGAGAAGGGTAATCAAAAGAGAGTGAATTTGTCAGCTCAATAACCTTTAGAAATCATGTACGTGACAGGGACAGAAACTGCTCCCTCTACACTTCTACTGCAGCTACATAGTTCCCATCAGAACTTGATGTGAACAACAAACCCATAGATATGCATACACTATTCAAGAAACTGTAGCAAGAAATTTCCATCAATATATATACTCGATTCTCTGTGAATTGTTGCCAAGAAAATTGGAATCGATTGGAATGCACACTCGCCCATTCGAGACACAAGAAACTGCGCGCGAGAGAGAGGAAGCGCCACGCCCGTCGCAGTTTCAAGACCTAGTTTGAGACCTCGATGACGATTTAGGCCTTCGACGCTGAGACCTCGTTGGATAAGTTCACCGTCGGGCGGCAGTCCACGGCAATCGACAGCAGTGGACGGTAATAGACGGCCGTGACGGCGTCTACTAGGACCTCCCGGAAGGTACTAGAACTACGAGGCAGGTCGATTTACTAGCCAGAGCTAAAGGCCTATTAGTAGACCCTTTCTGAAGTATTCTTAACTTCAGAAGGCCTATCAGTATGCCTATTTTCCTGCCTTCCTGCCTACTTACGTACCTGGTGGTTTCTTCCATCTTTGCGTCTGCGTTTTTGCGCCTTGTTGTGCGAGGCGCACAAAACGCAGCCGTTGGTAAGGGCGTCGTGTGTTTGCCGCGACAGGAGCGGGAGGGGAAGGAGAGGGGGAGATAGAGGAGAGAGAAAAACATCTAGGGAAGAAGCTGGTTCAGAGACGAATTTTTGGAAAGCTTTTTTGGAGCACTAGACATAGAGAAGCTTTTTGTTTTTTTTGGCTTCTGGTGTAGAATTGCGGGGTTTTTTTTCATTTGCAATGGCAACGGTTGTGGGCACGATGGCAATGGCAGGATCGTTGATGCGCTTGCCTCAGCCATCTCTGGCTCTCTCTTCAACTAGGGCTTCTTTTCCTGGTCGATTATGTTTGTGCAGTTTTAGGTCTACAGGCCGGCTCCAACTCCAGAGCTTAAGCTCATGGCAACGGCGGCCCTTGTTTGTGTCGCAAAAATCCGCGCAATCTGAAGCTCGGGTATATTTCGTTTTCTTTCTTCTTATCTTTGTTCCTTCCTGTTTCGATAAGAATCCGGAAGATTGAAGAGAATAGTACTTTTTTGTTTGCTCCTTTCACTCCCCTCTCCCTGCTTCTCTTTCTTCTTCCCCGCGGGCACTAGGTTTGTATTTGGTTCATATAAATTTCCTTTGTAAATTTTTTCCCTCCTTTATCTTCCTGATGCTGTAGGGATTCCTATTTCCAGTGGCGCGGTGGATTAGGAACACCTGCACCTGAGGGCTCACAACTGCATTACACGAATTCTTGCATTTTCTTGCTGATGAGGACTAGTTTTTAGTTAGATTTGCTTGCTTTTCCAGCGTTTCTTCGCTCGACTCGCGGGTAAAACCGTCTGTCTCCTTCAAGAGAATGATTGGAGCTTTCTACAATATTCTTCAGAAGATAACCACCAGAATGAAATCCCAATCACTTGCCACAGCAGGAAAGTTTCCTCTGTGCTTTTCGGGTTTTGATATTATGACTCTGTGATTTTTGGAGTAGACTTTGAATACATATCTTGAAATGCTCAGAAACTCTCCTTTCTGCATACTGATCAATACTTTAACCAAGCTGGGCCTTGCTCTGGGCAATCTCTCAATTCTATTCTGGTTCATTTCAAGCATGAAAATGGAGAAGTTCTCAATACTTATGAACACATACGTTGTGTCTCATTGCACATGTCTCTGCATTTATTTGGTATGGGTGACCAGATGGTCCATGAATGTGATGTATGTTGCAAACTGTATTGCTCTGGATGGAGCACACAAGTCTGAGTTGTTCATGGTTGAGCACACATTTTCCTCCTTTGATTTTTGCCCTTAAAATCCTGTCTACACCTGTAATTCTAACGTTCTGAAGTTTGTCTTGTATGGATAAAACTTGCAGCAAGCTGCTGAGGATGAGACAGAGGAGGAAGAGGGGAGCACAAGTGAAAGTGATAGTGATGTAGCTAGCAAAGAGGAATCGGTAACACAGTCTTGGCTCCAGGGTTTTAGAGAGGCTTTGGCTGCAAATGATGAGGCAGCCATTGCAGATCTGGAAGCACAATTTGAGGCAACGGAGAATGACAGAGTATCTCTAGCCCAGCAGTTGACAAGCCTTACTGAGGAGATTTCTGCCAGCAAGGACAGGTTTCTACGCCTCAATGCAGATTTTGACAACTATAGAAAGCGGGCAGAGCGGGACCGGCTGTCCACAGCAGCCAATGTAAGGGGGGAAGTCATTGAAAGCCTGTTGCCGATGGTGGACAATTTTGAAAGGGCTAAAACATCCATCAAAACAGAGACTGAAGGAGAGCAGAAGATTGATAACAGCTACCAGGGCATATATAAGCAGTTTGTGGAAATTATGAAGGCATTGGGTGTTGTGGCTGTTGATACTGTTGGCAAGGAATTTGACCCCAAGGTACATCAGCTCATTATATCCCACACTTTTCTGGAATTTCAGTCTTCCTGTTTTCTTCTCTCTGATCTGACTTTGTAAACTTTAGAAACTTCAGTAGTGCTTTGTCAAACTCATGGGGCAGATTAAGTATGTATAGGTTAAGCAGAAGGACAGAATGGTTTCAGATGCAGACAAACTGGCAGTACAAAATTCATATCCTCTTCAGTCTTCATTCTTGGCCCTCCTAATCTTTTGAGCTCATTGTTCTGTCTCATTTGAAGAAAGAAGCTTACAACCATGTGGTGTTTCTGGATTATGTGTTTCTTCAAATGGACTAATTGTGGACTCTGGCAAATACTGCGGTGTAATTGGACTTTGCATCAGTGAAGAGAGCACCTGTTTCCTAGTAGACAACCAGCATTCAAGTTGTTAATGGCAATGATTTGGTATGGGGTGTAGGTACATGAAGCAATCATGCGGGAGGAATCAGCTGTGTATGCAGAGGGTGTAGTGATTGAAGAATTCCGTAGAGGGTTTCTAATAGGTGACAGACTGATAAGGCCTGCTATGGTGAAAGTCTCTGCAGGGCCAGGTCCATCCTCAGCGTCAGAGTCTGTACCCTCAGACTCAGCAGCCTCACATCCAGCCTCTCCTGATCTAGCCTTGGATGAACCCCTCAGTTCTGAGTAATACTACTCAGAACTGATTAGTGTAGCAAGGTTACTAGTATATGTGCACACTGCTGCTTGGATGGCTTGGGTGGGGATATGGACTGTAATTGGGCTCAAAAGTGAAATCTGCTGGTTTTTAGTTGCCAAATGTTACATCCTTTTGCAATCTTGTCTCTAAGAAGAGGGGAGCAAGTGAAAGGTTTTGACACAAAATGTTTTCATACCGAATAACTGTTTGTCCTCCCTAATGCATGTGTGAAATGGAATTCTTGAAGTCACCACTGTTACAATTAGCAACTTGGGATGAAATCTTTGTGTGCTCACATATTTTACTATGGGTTCAGCTTCTCTCTCTACATCAATTGACCTCAGGCTGGAAGAACACACATAAGCTCTGGCTACCCTACCATCTCTTACAACAAAGGTAAGACTCATCAGACTACAGACTGCTGATGATGGTAACGAACCTGCATTTGTGGTATGTATCGTCATCGTCTCAATCTTGGCTTCCTTTATTGATCAGAAACTCTTTTAAAGTCATCCTCATTGCTGAATGGTGAAACATGATAAAAAGATACTTCAATATGTCTTTGAACTCATCAAGGCAGCAGAGCCACAATTCTACTAATCAATGGCATCAGATTTGCTTGCTTCAGAACCATTGACAACTTCAATTTCAATTTCTTGACTACATTAGACTTGCTTGTGTCCAAACTGTGCTAATTTCTCAACTGTTTCAGGTTTACTTGCCTCAGAGCTGTGATCTAACCTCTGAGCTGTGTCAAATTTGGTGTTGTTATCCCTCTCTCAATTCACACTAACGACATTGAGATGAGCAACATGAAGGAGAGAACCTTGTTGGCACACTAAGCTTGATTAGCCTCAATGATAACAAGCACTGAAATGTGAAGCCAAGTAAAGAAAGAAGGTAAGCTTGCAAGCAACATTATAGAATGCTGAATGCCCAACAGCATTCTTAGGAGCTATATCATTGAATCTCTTTCAATGAGCGAGAGATTTGACCAAAATGACAAAACACCAGTAATTAAAACATCATGATGAAGTTCAAGAGAAGGTAGAGATGACTACAACATGTGAAGCAAAATAGGGAACAGAAACACAGCTTAGAAAGCAAGAGACAACACAGGGCAACATAGGCCACAGCAAGGGATCCTTCTCACAAATTCAGGTCCACAAAAAAATCAGGACTTAAGACCAAGGCGAACTTCTTGGGACCTCAAAGGGGACCTGGGTTGCCTTCCACAAGGAAAAAGCTTTGCTTTGCGTGCTTTGCGTGTGTGAGGGGGAGAGAGAGAGAGAGAGGAAGACATCGATCATCGCGCTCAGAGAGGAGCGATCGATTAGGAAGGATCCAAGAGGTGCTGAAGTCTCTAGAGATGGCGACTGCGAAATTGATTATCTTGGTGGGAGCTGGGTGGGTTGGTTCGATATGGCTGGGAAGCGGAAATGGTCGGTTTTTGGATACTTTCTGGGATCTCTCTAATGTCTTCAGGAAGCATATGAGAGAAGGTGAGGATGGAGGTGGTGGTGGAAGAGGAGGAGGGATAGGGAGTTCTTCTGGGACTGCTCTTGCGGCTCAAGTTCGGCGCTTGTCGCAGGAATTGAGGGAATTTGGAGCGTCTTCGCGTGCTCTTACAGTTGTGAACACCGGGGGCGGGGACGCGTCGACGAGAGGTGCTCTCGTAACTCTGGTGCTGCCAGCTGCAGTTGTCGGAGTTGCTGGTTATGGGTTTTTCTGGTGGAAGGGGTGGGGTTGGGGAGACGTGATGTACGTAACGCGGAAGAACATGACTAGTGCTGTGACAAGTATGAACAAGCAATTGGAACATGTTTCGGGAGCCCTGTCCAGTACCAAGAAGCATCTAACGCAACGGCTTGATGCCATGACCAGGACGCTGGATGAGAATACAGAGTTGCAAGGATCGATCAAGGATGCGGTCTCTCAAGTGCGAGGTGAAGTGGAGAGGAGTGTGTTGGAGATCGAGAATGTGCAACGTCTTGTTGAAGGTTTGGAGGTTAAGATTGACGAAGTGCAAGATAAGCAGAACTTCGCCAACCAAGGTATAATCGCTCTGGTTCGTTGTGTCGAATCGCTCAGGAACAAGTCGGACGACCGTGCCCCCGAGCTTCTCCAGGGTTTCCACAAATGGTCACTAAAAGCTGGCCAAATAGAGCGTTCCTCATCGTCTCCAGCAGTTGGTGCATCCCCAGGTTTTAAACAACTGCAATACTCAAGGGATCCCGTACTCAGAACGCCTTCAACATCCAGCTCTACCCCTGAGGTCACACCTTCTATAAGCAGTGGGGAAAGAGTCGGCCGCATTGGAATGGGCAACAACATTGTTATTGCAAGCAACACTCCAAGAACGAAGATGCAAACCAGGTTTTCAACAGGTTTTCAATCTCTAGGAAATTTGTAAGCTTCTTAGCCTTCTTCTGAATGCACAAGAAGCTTTCTTCAATCGTCTTTGACAGCAAAGGGTGCAAGATTTAGGCTAGCGTTAGATTTAGATGGCCAGTTTTTGTTTCTTTGAGAGAAAAAGTGGGCTTCATTTAGCTCTAAACTGTGAGAAAAGGAAGCAGTGAAGTCAAGAGATGCAGGTCCTTGGTTGGACTCTGGATGTACATTTTTGCAGGTTAGAATTAGGGGTGTAGGTTTTACACCACGCAGATCTGTTGTGGGCCTAGTGCTCTATTGCAGATCCATTTTGCATTTTATGAAAAAAATCAAAAGTCTGCAAGAAGTGTGTGGGACGCTTGAGGCCTTGTGTTTATGTGTGACCAAGATTCTGTGTACTTCATAATGAGACAGAAAAGGCTGTATTAGGAACATCCAGATATGTGGAACATTCCTCCAGTGCTGCAATTCTTGTGCTAGATCTTGATGCCATCCCAACTGCTAAATCTGTTTTGATTTGCAAGGTTATGCAATTCTTGCGTGAGATCTCTGTGCACTCCCAACCAGTGGAAGCCCTGGTGAGCATTCATTTCCAGGGTGATGCAATTCTTGTGCTAGATCTCAATGCCCTCCCAACTGTTGAATCTGCATTGATTTGCAAGGTTATGCAGTTCTTGTGCTAGATCTCTGTGCACTCCCAACTGGTGGAAGCCCTGGTCAGCATTCATTTCCAGGGTGCTGCAATCCTTGTGCTAGATCTCGATGCCCTCCCAGTTGTTGAAGTCCCCGATCTGCTTTGATTTGCAAGCTCCCACATTGCTTTTGCTAAATCCCAGTACACTCCCATCTGGTGCAATCCCCCATTTGCATTGATTTGCACTGTTTCATCTGTCTAATATGAAGAAATGTTTCATGCTGTGCTTAGTGGATCCAGCACCTGATAATTATCTGTGTAGCTGCTTTAGCTGAAAGTAGTTTCACCCTTTAGGGTTTTTCATAGCAGCAATAGGTTCTCATTACTAGGTACTTGGTATAAGCCTCTGACTAAGCTTTCTCTCTCTGCAAGGGATACCAACCACCTATATTTGATCATTTTACTTGGCATTGAGGCATGTCTATGAGATTTCAGAGAAACATCCATCAATACTTCAGGGTATCTGTATGTTCTCTCTGTTCTCTCTGTCCTGTCAATTCCAGAAAAACCAAAACTAACACAAAGAGAATGAGTGCACAGACACTTCAACAGACTGATGGCACACATGCTTTTTGTGAGTTCTGCAACTGGAAAAATTGCGCTGCATTCTCTATCTACCCTGCTGTGTTTGGCATAATGATTGCAAGATGATCAAATAACACAATTTTGAAACTTTTGCATCTTCTTATCACATTTACATGGTTGTCACAACAGCTGAGCTCAGTTTGATGTTCCTGGGGGGCAGATTGTGTAGTGAGAAACTAAAACATCTCCAGCGATTCAAATCTGTTGATTTGTATAAGCAACATAGTCTTGCACAATTTCTAGAACGAGGAAAGTTCTAGTCAACCAAACGAGGTTGTTCTTGGTAAGTGAACAACTGTGCAGCCGATGGTTCAAAGCTCTGTTCTGCAGAAAAACCTCCATTCTGAGTGCAGTAAGTTGAGACCACATTTATGGAGCATGAAACCTCATTTGCAACTGAATTTCTCCCACTGTATGAAACCTTGACAGCTTCTTCCTGCTTATTTTGTTGGGAACCCCATATTGTCCTCTGCATTGCAGAAGGCAGTGTTTCACTTGCTGCTAAGAATCTGGCATCTGTCGGTGAAAATCTGTTGTCCGTGGACAACAAAAGTGGAGTCAGCGACACAAAGGCTTGATCGGCAGTTGATAAGTGGCAATCTCTGGTTCTCTTCTGCTTTTGAATCCTTGTGTCCTCACCCTCCAACTTTTTTATGCTTCCTTTACCAATAACTGCAATTTGAACATTCTTATCACTCTTACTGCTGCTTGCACTGGACTGTACAGCACCTTTGTCGCATCTCACAAGTTCTCTGTCAGTCTGCACCTTCAATTTTGTGGCCTCATGGCTGACTTTCCTATGAGCTTCAAGCTTTCTGACTTTGGTGGCATTTAGGTGCTGTATCCCAGCATGACTGCTCTCTCCTTGTCGTAATACATCCCCAGTCGTGTGTTTGTGTTGATCAGAGGAGTTTTCTATCATCCTGAAACCACCAGGATTAGCTGCTCCTGAAGTTGCATGAGAGGATCCAATTGGCTTAGCACTGTTTTGTATTGCTCGCAACTCAGACATACTCATTGGCCTCTGAGTGCGAAGATAAGCCTGTGAACCTGGCTGCCCAGCAAGATGTCCTTGGTTTGGTGGAGTACCTTGGAGCCAAAGTAGAGGTGTTAAGCTAACAATTGTCTCTGGTTGTTGAGAGTTCAACAATTGTGTTTCTGAAGAGGCCATGACCAAGCTTGCACCTTGGTCAGTTTTTGGAAGCTTATGGGAAACCATAAGAATCTCTTTCCCTTCTCCCATTGCCATGTATTCTGTGCCTGGTAAGTTTGAAAGACGACTTTGTTCTTCACCTGAGGAGCTGGTATGAGTGGCAGTTGAAAAAGAAGGAGCAATCTCCTCTCCTTTGTCTTCTTCATCCTCTCCTCCTGAAAGAGAGAGAGATGTAACTATTGCACAGTCCTTTTGGCCTTCCTTTAGCTGCCTTTGTTTCCTCTCCAACTTTCCAAGGTCCTGCTCAATGCGTGCAAGCTCAGCTGCCTCTCTTCTTCTTTGTCTCTCCAGTTCAGCGATCCTATGAACTCTTCCTTCTTTTGCTTCCTTCAGTTTCACTGACTGAACTGTTATTTCTGCAAGCAAATTGGTCCTTTTCGCTTTTGCTTTGACATGTTGCGTGTGTGATCTGTCTGCTCACCAACCAGATACCGCTGAATCAGAAAATGGAAAGGTTTGCAGAAGAGCAGATTGTGATTGTTGTTGTTGTGATTATTTCCAAGAGAGAGAGAATGGGAGAGGATATTATGTCATGTACACACCACTGCTTTCATTCAGACACAAGTCTCATTCTATGCAGTAAAAATGTCATAAAAAAACAAACAGAGAAAGTGATTGATACTTACGCTGAATATTCTCAAGAGTTGCCATCTTTCTTGTCCCCCTTGGTGACTTGCTGTGCACTTTGGCAATGTGTGCTCGAAGCTTGTACTCCTGGCAATAATGTTTGTCACAGTTTGCATAAGGACATTCATTGTAGTCACCAGTGTGTGTCTTTGTATGTGAACGTAGGTTGAAGTCAAGTGAGAAGGCCTGCCATTTTCCATTCCAGAATCAATCAACAAGAGGAGACAAGGTTTAGAGCTCTTGGTGGTGTCACTCTTTCTATACCCATTGTGTGGTGTCATTCTTTCTAGAGTGTTTCCATGTGGCAACAAAGAGAGTGCTATCAGCTAGAGCCTGAACACAAGCAAGACAGAAACATACACAACTGACTGCAAGATTGCCTTCAGCTGAAATAGAAGCCACTGTTGTGTTAGCTTCCATCAGTAAGTGGGCAGTGTAGATACCTTGCCACAGCCTTCAAAGAGACAGAGAAATGGCTTCTCTCCAGTGTGGATCAAAAAATGACGCTTCAGCTTTGACCTCTCCGAAAAGCTCTGCCATCCCCAGTGGGTGCATCAGTAAGATCTCCAAATACCAACCTCTTTGTCATTGCAAGTCTCATGGTTTAGACCTTCAAACTTCTGTGCAGGGACATGAAGGCAGGAGAGGTAGAGAGAGTACCAAAGTGGTGATGAATTAGTTACTGGCAAATAACAGCATGATGGACAGAATGTGCTTAGAATCATCTAGCTTGATTCTGAAAACAAGAACAGAAGCATGAGAGAGAGAGAGAGCACTTTGTTGCAGCCCTCATAATGGCAAGCATAGGCACGATCTCCATGCACACGGGCATGAGCATATAATGCAGGTTCTTCTTTGAATTTTCTCTTGCATCCTTCCACATTACAGACAAATAGTGGACCTGCAGAGAGATTGCAGCCAGATGTAAGAATATGCAGTGAGCACTTCTGATCAAAGACTAGCTATGGCTACCAGTGATGGTAAATGGGCAGCAGCCTGCACAATTGAAAGTGTCAGCCCTATGGTGTAACATACTTCTGCGGGAGGGAGGAGAGGTGCCACTTCCATTCTTGCATAGTCGCTTTGAGCTTTGAGATCCCAGACCTTCTGTTGCAATCATCCGCCTTTTCAGTGAGCTGAGTGGAACTTGTTTCTCCCCCTCTTCTTCTTTCTCAGATAGCTCCTCAACATAGACATGTTTTCTAGGTCTGCCTCGCTTCTTTGTGGGTACTGTCTTACAGAGGACCTCTTCAGTGCTTAGCTCATCATCTATACATCACATATAATGGAGCAAAAAAACTACAGCAATTTCAGTACAATTTATATAAGAATCTGGATATTGAGTTTTCTGTCATGTTTCCAGAAGCAAATGCGAAGCTTCAGAACACAAAGTGGGTGCCAAGGAGCAGCATCCCAGTTTCTGCATAAAGAAGACAACAGAGAAAAATCCATTGCACAAGGGAAGAATCAACTTCAAACTCAATAGTACTTAATACATCTCAGCTAGTGATCTGCATTTTCTAGAAAATGAGTCAGGAAAGATGGGCAGTGACAAAAAACCTTCGATTGGTTGCGAGGTGTTTCCACACATACTGGCAATGGTCCTTACACGGATGCATTTTGGTACACTGTCATCTGATTCATCACCTGCAAACCCAGGCCTTAGTTATCAATCAATGACTGTGCAGTTCAGTCAACAAATTTTTCAGCAATTCTCTCCGCAGTCCTCTCAAACAAGGTTCAAATCATCATGATGCTCTTCAAGTATCGTTACCAGGAAAGCGTCGTTTGATTCCACGATTCAAGCGCACAGCTCTGGGTTCTTCAAGTTTGGGAGTAGTCGTGGAATCTGGGAGGCTCATCTTCTGCACATTTGGTCTTAAAGGATGCTTCACCAGTTTCTTTGATTTGAATCTCGAGAAATCCTGTCCAGTTTCAATCTTAGGAGGAGCTTGACAACCCTTGAAGCTCTTCTTTCCTGGTTCACGATCCCCTGGACATCTGCTAGAGGTTCTAATGCCAGTTTTTTTCTCTGCTGCCACTTCTCTATACTTCTTGTCTGAGAGTTTGGGGATCAGTTTGCTGCCTTCTTCATCTCTCTGGCAAGCTCCTTCAACAACCATTGTGCCAGAGCCTCCATCCTCACCTCCTTGCTCATTCCTGTTCTCTGCATTTTCTTCCACAACAATGTGGCGTACAGTTCTCTTCTTAACCCCAGCTCTCGTTCTTGTCAAACTGGTTGACTGGGTGAGGATCGACTCTCTCTGCTTTTGCACAAGTCCTGCATCATCCTCAGACTGCTCATTCCCTGAACTACATTGTGGCAAATTATCTCTCTCTTTCCCATCATTGTTTGCACCTTCCTTGACCTCGAGGTCTGCGTTGTACTTCCCACTTTTAAGCCTTGACCTCGTTCCGACATTGCCAACATCCTCCCTTTCGGAACTCCTTTCTAGCCCCTGCTCCTGGCTCCCTTCTCCCGGCGACCCACTACCGTTATCAAATTCGTCTTCAATGGAGTTCTGGGCTTCTTCCAGGAGAGATTTATCTCTTCTCAACCTTGCTGTGTCCATACCTGGCAAGCTCCTAGGCCAGAAGCCTTTGAAACGGAACCGCAGGTGCGGCTCTCTATCTCTCTCTGTGTCTCCTGTTTCTGGTTGCAGCTTCTCTGTAAGTCTCCACTCTTCGCCTCCTCCTCTTGGTTCTCTTCTCCTTGTGGTTCTACCTCTTCTTCTTCTTCTCAACCAGCTAGAGCTCTAGATCTTACACTTAGTGGCTTCTCCACGAGATCACTATCCTCCTACCTCATTGAACTAAGAGCAACATACATCTCTCTCTCTCTCTCTCTCTCTCTCTCTCTCTCTCTCTCTCTCTCTCTCTCTCTCTCTCTCTCTCAAAACACTTATTTACACCACCTCTATACTGTCGATCGCCAAACTGTTCTTAGATCGCCCTTTTTCTGACGGCAAGCATTTGATGCGGAGCTCATCAGCTTGGCAAGAGCTTAGATTTCACCACGAAAACATAGACGCGAATACATACAATGCTAAAAGCATACAGAGCTCGAGTACACACAAACGCTGGTAATGGAAGCCACCAACTAAAGATTGTCAGTACCTGTCGAACTCTAGGAAGAACTCATCATCGCCCCCTGACCAACAACCCGCTTTGCAAAACACCAATAAAATCTTCTTCCATCAGGTAGAAAGCTGTCTTCGATTAGACTACCATCGAGCAACATGTGTGCTTGGCAGCAGCAGCAGCTGGTCGTAGCAGATCTGTTCCCACTTTCTGACCACGATGGCACTCGACTAGGTCTCCTCATTGGGATTAGAAAACCAAACCTCAAATCGCCGTCTCGGACTTCCGAAACTAAATCCGAATCATTATGAGCTTTTTCATGCACCGAAGCTGTTGTTGTTGGTGTTGCTGCTGCAGCACAGAAAAAGTCGCGAAAAAGTCTATCTCTTGCGCAGAAGTTGGAAGCCGTGGCTGCTTACAAACTGAAGGCAAAATCTAAATTAAGACAAGCAGAAGAAGAGCGCCCCGGTAGAGGAGGAAGACAATAAGAAAGTGGCACGCAGGTTTGGCGAGGTACTTGGGAAAGCACCCACATTTTGTCGCAATACTTTAGGTCACCTACCCCACGACCTTTTCACCACCTTTTTTGGTTGCGAAAAGACTGAAAAGTTCTTCGGATTATTGGCAGGATTGGTTTTGGAATAATATTTCTCGTCTTGACTGGCTGAGTGATGTGTTGCTAGCACGATGAACGTAAGTAACTCGGAGAGAGCTGAAACTAAATCAAGGACCTAAAAAGAGCGTAAAACGAAGGAAAAAAACACACGCAAACACACAAAACAAAATGGCAGTTCCCGACCGCCGAGGTGCTGAGGATAGAGGTGTGCAGCGACCTCATAATTGCGGATCAAAGTACTCGGAGTGGGTTTTAATGTGAAACGTGCAACTTTTGCGTATCTTGTTGTCTCATCATGAGTCGCTTGTCTATCTTCGCCACTTGAAGTGAGATACGGGAGTATTTGTATCTGTTTCTGAACCATTTCTCTTCGAACTTCTCTGTACTTATGAGATTGGGAAGCTCCCTTTTGATACTAATGTCTTGCGAAACTGGAGCTCTAGAGGTTAGGACATTGTTCCACGATCCAGGATTTTTTGGAGCTTCGAGATTTGAAGAGTGCTCCAATTTTACTATGCCTGAAAAGTACTTGAAACTTCATCACATTTCTCTTTTCGTTTCTGGAAAGATTTATTAGTGCTAGGTTGTTTTGTAACACTCAGATTTTATGTGACAACCACTGATCTTGGAAAGGGAGGGCAAGCAAAATGCAAACATTTCCAGAAAAAATTGCTGAAACAGGAAGTGCTGGACATCCATTTGTAGCATTTGACATGGCTCTCTGGATGCACTTCCCTCTTGTGAACTCTCAGTTTTGTTTTTCTCTCTCTTTAGTTACTTCTTGTTTGTGTTTTCAGAACTTGCTCTCTTGAATTTGTCAGGTGCTGCCTTTGAGTGTATTGATGAATCACCTTGTACTTGGTATGTCATACGAGGAAGGTTTGGCTTGTCTGGATTGAAGCAAATGCTTGTTGTTCATCATTTGTCTTTGAGGAGCTGAGCATGTGAAGGAATCCGAGGCAAAGCAGTTTCTCTTTGCTCTGATTGTTGTTCATCATTTGTCTGTGAGGATTTGAGCATGTGTAGGAGTCCAAGTCAAGCAATTTCTCTTTGCTGTTGAACTTGTCAGCTGCTATCCCTTAGTGTTTGGTTTTTTGGCAATCTGAAAGAGAAAACTTTGGCAGGAGTTCAGAATGGTGGCATCAGAGAGGTCTTAGAAGGAATGTGATCTGCTCAGTTTGGATTTCTGGTTGTATATGAATACAAGGAAAGGAAAAAGGAGCACAAGAGTAGGAGAGGCAGTCTGACTACTAGAGAATTCTGGTGGCCTCCAAGATGCAGCTCCCTATTACACCATCTGAGCCCTTGTAGTCCCCAGTCTTGCTGAAAAAGTTTGACCACAGTACCGTCAACACCACACTTCCAAAGATCACCATGATATCTGGACCTGCATCTAAACCATGACATTGCCTTCTGAAATTTTCCAGGGTCTAGTAGACAACATAGACATCTTGGTATTCCAATTCATAACTATGGAGGTCCCTTCATTCCATTTGCAATGCCCAATATCAGTCCTCACAGTTTATGACCATCATACAGGAGCATCCCCTGAACCCTGTCCTCAAACAAAAATTGCTCATGTTACGGACATCTCTCAGAATCAACTGACAACAGAATACTGTGACAAATCCCCAATTATGGACAATTCCACTCCACACTCATCACCTTCCTCATCCACTCTCTGCAGCTGTAACAAATCAACTCTTCTTTGCCTTGTTTGAATTGTTCAATGACCACAGACAGGAACAGGCAGCAAGGTTTGCATGTCTTCAGATAAACGATGTTGCTGAGTTGGTGCTGCTGTTGCTGCTGCTGAGAGTATGAAGTATGAATGTCAGCTGCAGGTCAGTTCTAATGCAATTGAAAGAGAATGGAGGTACACACATTTGCATACCAACAGAAATGAGAGAGGTGTCTCCATTTACTTGTTGGAACTCCACTTGCTACTGTTCCAACAACTCGACCAAATTTCTTTACCATTAGAAGTAACAATAATTGAAGACCTGAACTGATTGATGCAAGATGCTTGTGGTGTTGCTTCACAATCTAGAAAGCTTTTCAGCTAAAATTAAGTGGAGAACACTGAAATACAACATAAAAAACCCCCTTAGAAGTGAGGATGCTGGACATACATGTGTGCATGTGTGTAATAGAAGTACGTGAAGCAAGCATAGAAACACAATCTCCAGAAGCAAGAGATAATCTCAACATAACTTCACAGAGCTGTTGGGTACCTATGGTGAATGGAGAGAGAACTTGGCACATCTGATAACTGGATGAGAACAGACTCAGACACATTGGAAGCAGATGAAAATATCTTGTGCACACATTTGCAAACCAAGTATTACAACCCCCCTTAAAATGCCCTCTTTCAACAGCATCTCCCTTTAAATTGGAGATAACTCTTTTGAAATAACATACCTCAAACTTGTATTGCAGTAGTTAAGAAACAAGAATTGTTTGTAAGGCATCTATTCACCTAGCACCAAAGTCTCAAATGTACTTTTGACCATTACCAAGAGGGTGGGAGATTGTAAAATGAAACCCTAGCACCTTCAGTGAAAGGGGGATGCATCTTGCTCCAACAATTCTACATACTTCCCCCAAGAAAACCATTTCATAAACAAAAGACCTATGTCTATGTAAACAGAACATCCAATCATCCAAATCATGGGGGTCTGCAAGGCCTTCAATGCATTAATCTGACTCTTTAATGGCCACAGGAGAATCACAACCTCAAATATCCATGTACTTATCCTTGATGGAATTTCAACATGCAGAAATGTACCTCTGAGATAACCCTCCTTTAGTTCATTTCAAGGGAAGGTGTTCCTTAGCTCTGCTTTGATTAGACTTGACCCTCCCCCTAAACTGCTCCTGAGTAGACTGCAGAACAATCACAATGTCAAGAACAACTCCACTTCTGAAGTCATGTCTCACAGCACATGCAAAGTGTGTTGATGGCATCTCCTGGCATCTGGTTCAGAAAAGCTCACTTGCAAAGTGTCATCAGCCAGCCAAAACCAAGATGTGGTGTGGCACCTAATAGCCTGCCAATACATTTACTCTCCAACTCAACAACCTTCCCTGTACCACAGCGCAGGTCAATTGACACCAGTTACAAGCCCCTTCTGTTCATATTTGAAGACATCAGTACAAGAAAACACTTGCACCAGCAGCATCCTTACAGCTCTCTGAAGGAACTTTTACTTTACTTGTCTCCTCAATTTGCTAGTAACTTTCTAAGCAACCCCTCCAAGTACAAAGTCTGAAACTAAACTCTCTGCAGTTGATTAACACAAAAACATGACCAAGCTGAGATCATCCAAGGAGGTAAAGGACTATGTCAGAATGAAAACACAAATCTCAAACTCATCAAATTTAGGACTCCTTAATCCTATACTCTACATCATATTTTCACACTTCTTGAGGCCATTCATCTCTGCTGATACACAGGTGGCCCATTGAATCCAGAGGACATCGGTGGCCTGCTTGACCCATTGGAATACTGATGCTGTGATGCAGTGCTGCTATTAGTGTATTGAGGCTGCATGGTGCTGCTGGAGTATTGCTGTTGCGGTGCAGGGCCATTGCTGTTGGGATAATACTGTGGTGCTGGGCCATTGCTGGCTGGAGGTTGTGCAACTGGAGGCCTGTATGTGGGTGGTCCACCACTTACAGGTCCATAACCTGCACTCCAAAGATGAAGAACTTAGCTTGTAACATTGCATGATGCAATGAGTCAATTGCTAGATCTTTATATACCATGTCATTTTGACCATTTTAGAGACCACAATTCCAGTTGGCAAAGAACACAACAGGAGATATGATAGCCAAGCACCCCAACAGCTGGTGATCTATTGGTGGATGCAATGGGTGAAAGAAGAAGAGGATCAACCAAATCTCTAAATGCCTGTAGGACTGTGCAACACATTGACGGCTTTGACAAAGAATATGTTCAGCTCTTAGCTCTGGCATTTCAAAAACTTTGAACCTTTCTCAAACACTGTAATTGGATTTTTGTGTGTAAATCCAATTCTTAGTGTCTGTGAAAGTCTGCATACCTGAAGCAGAAGGTGCAGATGGCGGTTGCAGAACAGGAGGACGTATGGTTGGCAGAATTGGAGGTCGTTGGAGCAACCCAGGGGCAGGCAGAGGCTTGTATTGGCCAGACTGCAAGGTTGTCAAATGTTGGTGAAATGGACCACCTATTTGTTGTTGAGCAAATGCTGCTGCTGTTTGACCCAAGTGCTCCTTCACCTTCTGATCAATCAAGCTTTGTGTCTGTTGCTCCTCAAACTGCTGGTAATACTGGCGCACATTTGCCTGCTTAGACATAAGGTCAGGCAGTACATTCTGGATGAATAAATATCCAAACTTCTTGCAATTCAAACAAGCTGGCTTTCCTGACCTTCAAGAAAGTGCACAATCCAGATATGGAGCATCTAGACCTTAAACCACAACAACTAGTAGAGGTAACTAGTAGAGGCTTCACACACCTTGTGCTTATATCCTGCACAGTGCTGTTTCCTAACAGAAGGCTGCATCCACCCACGTCAGAAGAGGACCCAAGTCAATTCCATTAGCGTTCATTACACAGCAAACATATGTTAAACCTAATTTCACCTTGGAAAAAAAATACCCCCAAAAAAAAACACATGATTCACCAACTCCCCTCCTCCGGCAACAAAAGAAATACAACGGATGCAGCACACATGTAATCCGGAAAAGCCAAACGACGAGCATCAGTTGTGTTCAACTCACAGAATCGTGCGTCAGGTGCGTATCGCAGTAATCACAATAATATCTGCAAACAAAAAACCAACCCCAACCCAAAAAAGAAAGAAAAACAAAAAACCCCATTTTCAGAAAACCCTAAAATGAGCAAGAGAAAAAGAAAAAGGGCAGAAATGAAACCGTAAGAAAACATGAGAGAGACGTGGAGAGAGAGAGAGAGAGAACCACTTCTCCTGGACAAAAACTTACCGGATCCTCTCTAGTCCACATATTTGCGCTGGAAGAAGAAACATGAAAACAGGAACAAATTACAATCAGCACGAGGGACTTGGCAACGAAAAATACATACCTAGGCATGTTGACAACAGGCGGCTACTGAATGCAGCGATCGGGGCATCCGGGTTCGAGCCAGTGGAAAAAATGCGCAGCGAAGTTGTTGAGCGGAGAACAAAACGCCGACGAAACACTCACACGCACACGACGCACACAAGTGACTGTCTCTCACACACATAAAACTAGAATACTTGCTGTGGATGAAATCTGCACACAAGACCACACTTCGTGCTGTGGATGAATGAAATCTTACACATAAACTGCACTTGTCCTTGATCTGGATGAGATCTGCATGGAATTTGGGCCCTTTTAAAACCGGGGGCTGTGATTTGTGAACCTCATTTAATTTGGATGAATGTTGGATGTTGGATGTGCCAAACGATTTGGTTCATTAGAAAATGTGTCTTCTCTTAGAAAATGAAACGATGTTGGTTTCTCAAATGCAGTCTAACTATCATTCATCACGCATTCAAGATAGAATTTGGATGAATGTTAGTATTAGTACATATGAAATTAGCTTCATTATAACCAGTGTGGTGGGAAAAAAAAAGAAAATTAAGAGGAGCCGCGAACTGCCCAAATGATTTTCTTGAGACAAAAAAGGCCCAAAGTCATCATATTTTTTATTTGATTTTTGACATCTTATAGTAATTACTACCTATGCAATTAAATTGCACTAAATTTAATTGCATTGACAATAAATCATAGGTGTAGTTACTTATCAATAATCCACCCCAAAAAAAAAAAAAAAAATCCTAGTTTGGAGTGACCAATAATATTTTTGGTTTATATAATTAAAATAATGATAAAAAATCAAGCATTGTGAGGACTCATTGACAATTTTGGTGGAATTTTTAATTATATATGTATATAAAAAAATTTAAATATATATATGACCATGTAAACTAGCATTACCCAACATGTTAATCAAAATGAACATGACAATTTCAATCAAAAGAAACATAATAAATTTTAATCACATGACATTGATTGATTTGTTAGCAAATTCATGTCATAATTGACTAGTTTTTTTAATATTGAATCTTCATTTAATTGGTGTCTATTTTGGCATGTTCCATCTTCACAAATGACATAAGAAAAACACAATATGTTGTTATGAAAAGAAGGAGCAATTGCCACTTTTGAAGGGAATGGAAGGGCATAGCTTCACACGTACTTAAGGAGGTGTGTTATGTTTGAAAAAGAAGGGGGTTGGTTGGAGGAACCTTAGTAATGAATATGGAATGGAAGTAGGATTGTTTTCAAAGCATTATAAAATTAAAGGTGGTGGTTTTTCAATCAAAGGGTAATAACAACAAAAAGCGGTGAATATAATCTATGTTTTGTGTTTCTGCTTTGATTATACCTCATGGAATAAACAACCATTGAAAGTTTAAAGGTAATTTTGAAATGTTTTAATATTCTATGATGGCATGTAACAACCTTGGCTTTGGGTTCTAACCAAAGTTGAAACACCACAACCAAAACAAGTTGAGAAAAAGAACAAGTTGTGCCAAAATTCAAACACATTCCCACAAGTATGGAAGAGTATAAGATAAAGTCTAACATTTCTAAATTTTTAATTTTTTGAGAATTTCATTTTGGGAGTTGGGAATCTCAAGGTGTTTTTTTTTTAAAAACAAGGTTCGAGGAACAATGTTTCAAAATTATAGTTTTATGAAAATTATTGGAAAAATCTTGAAAAATAAATAAATAAAATGGGCTCCTTAAATCAAATATTTGAAATATAAGTTATGACCATTTGAAGCATCGAAAGTCAAACTATCAAAATGATTCACAATTATTAAATTGTTTGAAAAAGGGTTAAATTAACTTCAATTCAAAAACATAATACATTGTTAGAAAGTTCTTTGCAAAAGCTACAACATTTAGTACCTTGAAATATTTTCAATTGTTGGTAAAAAAAAAATCATGAACCCCCAAAGTGGTGAAATTCATAATTTTGGTAGTTTTAATACTCTTGTTTGAAAATAAGAAAAAATGATATTTGGATGTAACCCCCTTGAGGAGTTATAAAATATCTATTTCTAAAGGAAGGTTGTTTGTTTGTTTTGTTTTGTTTTGTTTGTAATGATGAAATCCATTGAAATTGGGATGTTTTAGATCACGTTTTTGGTTTCTTTGGAAAGATCTTAAGGAGGAGGGATGCATCAACTTAATTTCATGGTGTTTGGACTTGTGGTGCAAAAGTTCTATAATATTCAATGATTTTTTCATGTAAAATTAAATTAAATCATAATTGAAAATTTTGGAGGAATTGGAATGTGCTTTTGGTGTTGTTGGAAACATCTTGATGAACAAGATGTAATGGAATTTATTTGGTAAAATTGGATTCAAAAATGTGGGAGATATTGATTTTTAAATGATTTTTGCCCCTAAAAATTCAAATAAATTCCAAAATTCTAGGTTTTGGAAGGAAGAATCAGTTGAAAACACAAGCCACATTAGTTTACATATGAAAGAAAGTTGTTTGTTCATGTCAACCCTTCAAAACTTAATTAATAAACATATCATAGATCTAGAAAATGTACAAGGAAAAAAATAAATGAAAAGGATTAAGTCACAAGATGTGAAACTAACACAAAGTAAATGTCTAAATCTCTTTATCTCAACAACCGACTGCTTGTAGGATGTTAGTTATGGTGATGGGGGTTGCATCTTGAAAGGGTGGAAGTCAAGAAATAACTAGACCTACCACTACCACCCGATTTAAGATGGGGGATGTTTGCATCCTTTGTAATGTAATTGAATTTTTTTTATGGAAAAAAATAACCAAGATAGAAAAAGGCCCCCTAACCTTTTGAAATTCCACATGGCATTAACACAATTGTGTAAAAACACATAAGCTTATTTGTTTAAACAACCAAACACCTCAATTGCTAAAGGGAAGAAATGATCAATGGAATGTTAATTGCAATAACTTCTTTTTTTGGCTTAAGTTGTTTTAGAAGTAGCAAATCCTCAAGTTGTGTGAGATTGACAAAGTAAATATGCTTATGTTGGATCAACAATGACAACATCAACTAAGGTGCGAATTCCATCTTTGGTGAGCACAATGTCAACTTGTTGACTAAAGGAATGGAACGTGGTTGAAAGAAGTGCTTGTAACTGTTCTTATCTCACATGGAATCGAGCATCTTGTGTAATGGTAGCAAAAGTGTTGCGAACTACATCATGGGTGCCCCGACGTTCATTGTCATGGGCGCAATGTAAAAGGTGGACACATGTAACATTGATGAGATGTGTCCACACACATCAAAAGATACCTACAATTGAAAAACACTACTACAAATCATGACCTTTTAAAAGGTCCAACTTGACCAAAGTGTTTATTTTGATGAGAAGTGATGTCCATTTTGATTAGCGAATTGGGGCACAAGAGACACATCTTACTTTTTACTAGTACATTTGACTAAAATGACATTTTTTATTAGGTGTCAATCGGTCATCTAATTAAAAAGTACAAACAAAAGAAAAAGGTTAGTGAAAATGACCATGCCTTAGTCAAATTGAACATACTGATTTGACATTAGTTAGGTAGGCCTAGGTCAAGGCTACCTACATATTTAACATACATAATTAACTAACCTATTATAATTAACCTATTAGCTTATTAATTAAGCCTAGGCTACCTACCTAACATTGTTTGTAGTATTAATAAACTTAGGTATCTATTACTTACCTAACTTACTAGTTTAAACTAAGTAGCCAAATTAAGCCTATCAATGCACGTAATTGCCTAAAGGTGTAATTATAGGCTAGTTAAATAGGTCAAATATACCTACCTTATCGACCTACCTACCTATACCAATTCATTCACTTTAACAACCTCCTCACCGCCCTACCTACCTATTTATATACCTACCCACATATACTTATTTATTTACCCTACCTATTTACCTACCCACTCACCTTACCCTACTTACTTAAAACATATTATTTACCTTATTTACATACTTATCTTAAAATTAAACTAGCCAACCAACCGACCAACCTACTTAATTTCTTTAACAACTTTAACCCTACCTACCTATACCTACCTAGTCACCTTAACAACCTCCTTACCTCCCTTCCTACCTACATACCCTAACAACCTACCTACATACTTACCCACCTATACCTATTTACTTACCTTACCTACTTACCTATCCATTCACCATACCCTATTTAATTAAAACATACCTATTTACCTTACTTACATACCTACCTTAAACAATTAAAACTAACCAAGCTACCTATCTACCTACCTAGTTAATCACCTTAACAATCTTTTTACATCCCTACCTTTAATACCCTAACTACTTACATACCCTAACAACCTACCTACCTACTTAGTCCCCTTAACAATCTCCATACTTCCTTACATACCTTAACAACCTACTTACATACCTACCCACCTAAACGTTTTTACTTATCCTAAGTCTATTATGTACAAACTTATACCTACCTACTTATACCTACTTCCCTAACTACATCCTATTAATTTACTAGGCATCTAAAATTATATTTAAGTTTACTAGCTAATTACTAGTCATTACTTAAGTAACTAAGTAGGCTTATTAATTAGGTAACATATATCACCTAACTACTATATAATTTCTAGCTATTACATATTAATTAATATTCATTTGTTTCATTTGAGTAAAACATGAAGAAGAAAATGATCAAAGTTTGAATGTCGAAAAAGATTTGAAATGTAGCATGTTAATAACAAAGTTTCACAAAATTTATCACTACATAAAGGTGTGGTGAGTTGGTTAAAGACTTAGTAAGTACATGTGGCCAAAGAGATCAAGGATTCAATTCCCATCCCTTACATGCCAAGGGGAATATGTGAAAACGATGTACAACCCTAGGCTATGGAATGTACGACTACTTTCCATGACCTAGGTGGTAGGTAATATCTACCTATGAACCTATTTTGTGACCCACTTACCTACATTTAATTAAAAAATTCGGGTACACATTCTAAAAATTACAAAATTGACCCAAAAAATTTGATGCTTAAAATTTTTGTTGGCTGATTTGACTAATCAAATAGCCCACCATTCAATTAGTCAAAAATACTACCAGTCAAATTTGTCATGTCAAAAACAACTTGACCAAAATGAGTAAAGTGGTTTTTTTTATTAGTGTCCAATAAGGGTACTTTTTGGTCAAAATTTCTAGTTGAAAAAGTCATGATTTGTAATAATGGGATGTGGTAATCCAAGTTGCGTTTGAAGCATTTGGAAAAGGATGGGGGAGATAATCAAAAGGTTGGGAAGGTTAGTCAAGTTGTAAGCCAAACACCTAACCCAAGGCCAAAACATGATAAGATTTGAATATGATGAGTTTCAAATATCATGTCAAAAAACATGCTAAAAAGGGTATGATGGTGCAAACACTTTGAAATGGAATTTTGAAGTCGAACCATTTGTTGCCCAATGAGTTATTCAAAGGGAAGAAGAAACATGCGTGTTGGGGGTGGTAGAAAATCACAAGCCACTTCGAAGTATTGTTGGAAAGGGAAGGTGTTGTTATCAACTTATGCTAAAGCTTTAAGAAGGAAGGGATGTTGATTGACCATAAACTTAGTAATTGGGTTGTGTGTAATGAAAGTGGACAAAAATAACATGACATTTATTATTATTATCTTGGGCCAATATTTGTAATTTAGATTGACAAATTAGTACCACACAAACCTTTTATTTTGAATTGTGTGCAAAAAGGTGGAATGAAACTCAATTCCAAATGGAATTGAACTACAATTTCTTTGGGAAAATTTTAAAATTGAAAGTTTTACAAATTTCAAGAATCTTTTTAGAACTTGCATAAAAAGTTCCATCAAGTAAAGTTTTTAAATCAAAACTGAAATTGAAATGCCCATAAGAGGTTGTTGTGGTTTTATGAAACCATGATCGAAGAAACATCATGCTTGTAAGGCCCCTTGTCAACTAACTTTCACCATTGGTTTTTAAATGTTTTGATTATGATGGAGTATGTTATTTAATATGTAAAACACTAGAAAAATTTCCTAAGTTATTTAAAAGGTGTCATATAATATTCATGGATATCCTTCATATAAAAAAGAAAGGATGTTATGCCAACTTTTAAGAGAGACAAATATCATACACATACTTATAGGTGTAAAAACCTTCCCATTCCATGTTCCTATTGTAGCTTCGCTTGCAATCTATGTATGTTTATGCTTATGATAGGGTTCACCTCATATGTTATATTGAACAAAGTCCATGTGTGAGGGGCATTTTAAAATGCAAAGGCAAACTTTATCAACACCTTATCCTAAGCACATTATTTTGGGAATGTTCTTTCATGTGGGGCTTCATCTACACTTAAAATCTATCAAATTTTGCATATTATATTTATATAAGAAAGTAGATGTTTGTTTTGTTTGGATGTCATCACATTGCAACCTTCACAAATTGTGAGACTCATTGCTCCACTTTTGATATTGTTGGAAAATTTTCAATGAGGTGATTTGCATTTATGTTGTTTTGAAATTTATAGACCAATAAAAAAGCAAAAGTTATTGAACTTTGAATGATTTTCATTGTTGAAAATTCAATTTAAAATTAATTTAGAACTCAAGTTCCATAAAAACTTTGAAATTAAACCCACTTCAACCCAAATAGTATTGGGATGGGTGAACTTACATGAGGTTTAACATACTTGGGCCAATGGCATAAAGGTCCATTAGTACATAATCCTTCTAGCACAAGGACTTTGCTAGGTTATATAGGACCTTGGATATTTTGTAAAATCCTAACCCAAGGTGTCATCATAATTAAACAAGTTTTTAAATGGTGGCTAGAATTAACAAGCACTCACAAGTGCACCCATGAAAGATGGATGGTAAGTGATTAGGATATAATTTTTTGTTGGTTTTTAGTTTCTGAGCTAATCATGGTGGTTAGCTCAATTGTTTTTTATTATCTACTTATTGAATTTATTTCTACACTTACACATACATTGTTGAAAATATTTTATCCTATTTATATGTGCATCATACATGTTTTAGATGCGTAACATCCATGTGCAAAAAACACAAACTCATGAAATAATGATTATCACATGATTTCCATTATCAAATCTTGGGATGAGAAGTTTGTGATCTAAACTTACGTATGTATAAACCAATGTTATATTTGTAAATGGTTTAAGACTTACATTCCATGTAAATATAAATCTTGTAATGAAATTTATTTACACTTCACGTAAATGTTTTATATATATTTACATTTGTGTAAGTGTTTTATATTGATTTACACTCATGTAAGTGTAAATGTAAAACCGTATAAATCTATTTTATGTTGTGTAAAACAATCTAAATGTAAAAATAAATACATTTATATAGTTTTATGCAGCCATGTAAAATAGTGTAAGTATAAAACAAATACATTTATATGGTTTTACATAGCCATGTAAAACAATGTAAAAAATGTAATTTTTACTTGGGGAAAGAGGGGGGGGGGTTCATAATGTTTTTTGGTGATAGGCCAATTAAATGGCCCATTGCAAAAATTAAATAAATAAATAAATAAATAAATCAAATCAATTCAAAACATTTGTGCTTTCGGATGCACCACAACTAATTTTATTTATTTATTTTTTTTTTAAAGTACAAAAAGTACTTAAGCTCTTGTAAAAGCAAATTGTGTCCAATTGAATATTCTTCATAAAAGTAATAATAGTAAAAAACTTAGTTGTACTCGAGCAATGAAGGGGGGCAAAATGTGCATTCAAGATATTTCTTAGAATAACACCACCATAATCCCATATTGTTAAAAAAATGCTAAAATGTTTAGAGAGTATCAAAGTATCATGATTTTTTTGTAAAGGATGAATCAAAGTGGTCCATTGCAAAAATAAATAAATAAATAAAATAGAGCTTTGGCTTGCACGCACAACTAATTATTATAGATTTACAAGAAGGTATGGTCATGAAGGGTATATAATATATACACTTACATGTACCAAGATATTTACACAAGGCAATGTAAGTGTATTTGACAAATTTTTACACTAGTTTTGTGTAAGTGTAAAAAACATTTTATAGACAACAACAATATAAATGTAAATGTAAAAAATTCAGTCACATAAATGTAAATTATTTACATTTACATAGGATTTACATTTACGTGTCTGAATTTAAATATGAGATCCCCGCATGCATTATCTAGTACCTTACAGATAATTGTAAGGTCCCAGCCAGGATGTTATCTTAATCTTAACAAGTTTTTAAATAGGAGAAGGGCCTATCTTTCAAACCTTAACAGATTTTTGATACTTTTCAAGGGGTCGTCAACATGAAGCCCTTTCCTTCCTGTTCAAAGATGTCGTTAGGTGTTGAGTTAGAAGGGACAAATGGAATTGTGCTACAGGCTTGAGCCAGAAGGAGCAATTTTGGTCGTCAGATTTTTATCTCTTCAATCCTAACCGTTGGAACATAAAGAAAAACTGCACCTGGGCTTTACTCTCCAGGTAAGGCTCGCTTCCGCAGTCCTTACCCTACTCTACAGGACCTAGAGAAAGGTACCTCAAATGCCCGAAAGGCCGCTCCTCTTCCTTCCCCCCACTCTTGTTCCTCTTCGCTTGGTGTTGTTGGTTGGTTTGTCGAGCGGGCTGGTTTGGAGCGCTTCTCTCTCTCTCTCTCTTGCATCTCTTCTTCTTTCCTTTACGGCTTCCGTATTATAATTATCACACCAACGGTGTTCTTTTTCTGTCTGCTTTGTCGAGTTTTCTCTGCGTATATAGGCATCATCTAAAGTTTTTCTTGTAATTTAGTCTGGAGATTTGGTGGCAGGTTTTGTGTAGTTGATCTGCATGACGTTAGGGAGGAGGAGGTGCTTCATCTGTGACCAGCATCAGCAGGAGCAGCCAGTACAACTTCGGCTCATCATCAACACGCCTTCTGGTACTCCACTCAGTATTTCCTATCGAATGAATAGTCTTCCCTGCGTTCTGGCAATATATGTCGGAGACTGTTAGATGCTCTTGTGGACACATCCATATCATCACAGACGCCTTGTGAATCGTCTGTTCATTGAACTTCAAAGTTAGGGTTAGAAAACCCTGTCACTTCTTTCCTATGAGCGATCGTTGCGTGCTCGTTTGTTCCTGTCTCTGTGCTTTCGTTTTGTGTTCGTCTGGATAGACCATGGAACAGCAGCTACTATGTTTATGCAGCAGGTGGTAACTTCTTGCGCACAAGGAAGAAGAGACATGATGTCGGCCTGCCCTCCTGATCTGTGTGTCGCTATAGTAACGCATCAATGCAGTAATACATCACTGCGTTCTACTGTTGTGGATGCATTCAGAGAAGTCCAAACCTGGTACTCAAAATATAGCCAATGAAGAATGTTTACCTTGTGTTGCAGTATAGCCTGTACTGTAAGCACCACTTGCATAAGTGTAAGGAAAACCATAGGCAACCCGGTTCTGAATTTCCTCTTGTAATTTCTCATGGTTGCTTCTGAGAGCTCCACTAACATGAGTTTTTTCCACATTGTTGCAGGATTGAAAAGCTCGCTGTAGGGAGCAATTTGTGTGATCATACCTAGAAGTTGGTGATCACATTTAGCACTCTGATTTGCACCCCTTTGTGTTTTCAAGCATATGCAGGTATGTTCAGACTGTCACATTTCCACTGTTTTTGATGCCATGTAGCATATCAACTATGTAGGTTGAGACTAAAATAATGCTCATTTGGTCAATGTGTATTCCTTGATGGATTTGGGCATTTGAAATTGCATATTAGATTGCAATCAGGTGTCTAGTCTCCATTCATCTAATCTGCCTTGATTCTGTTTTAGGTTCCACGTTTCTTCACCTAAAATGCTGTTGCCACTGCTTAGTAGTAATCCTATGAAAGCCTCCAGTACAGGAACTCCTATGTGGAAAGGGCAATTGAAGGAGGATGGAGAAGGTGCTGGGTGTCTTTAAGCCCAAACCAACCCCACAGGAGCAGCTCCGGGAGTGGCAGCGCAAGCTGAGACAAGAGGCTCGAAATGTAGAGCGCCAGGTCCGAGGTATAATTTTGTTTTTTCTTTTGCCTGTACCTCACCTCTCCTTTGTTCAAGGCTTGCATTGCTTACTGTGATGATTCTGTGGTTTGTCTGGGTAGATATTCAACGGGAGGAGAAAATTGTGCAAAAGTCCATTAAGGAGGCTGCTAAGCGCAATGACATGCAATCAGCCAAGGTTGATCTCCTATCTTAAGTTTTGTTAGCAGTTGTATCATGTGAGATGATGTTCAACATGATCTAGTCATGCTGGAAATTTGGGAAACTATATAGATGGTGTATGGTCACATTAATGTGTTGCACATTGAGAACTTTGTCTTGCAACATTCAAGATAGCATTGGAACATTAGTGTGTGCAATATTGGATTTACAAATGAAGCTTTTTGATGTGCATGAAGTTTTGGAGGGATCTGTGTTGACAAAACCTAGCTCACTTGGACAGAAGACTCCAATTTTAGTAGATACAGGCATGCTGCTTGAAATATGAGATGGAGACATGAATGCCTAACAAGTTCTTTCCAAAGTGCTTGATTTCCAATATAGAAAGTCCTTTCTCCAGGTGGATTTGTGAATCTGCTAGAAGGCCTAAGCAAATATCATTGAAGTCTTCTTTCAGACTGCAAGTTCAGGATTTAAGAATCTACAGTTCAGCTTGAGGTCTTAAATTTGCTTACTTGGAAGGGGTTTCAAACTGAGGTTTTTTGTTCAGATCAAAGTGTTACTCTATCATTAAGGTATGTTTCAGGGTGAAGAAGAAGCTGTGCTTCAAAGGGTTCAGTAGGTTTTAAGGTGTGGAGGTGAGGCTGGAGTTAGAGGTTATGATTGTCAAGTTTAACTCACTGTCCAATATGGTTTTATCTCTTCCAATTTTGGGCTGCAGTCGCTGGCAAGGGAGCTTGTGAGGTCACAGAAAGTGGTAGCACGCCTATATGAGAATCGAGCGCAACTCAACTCTGTTTCTATGCATTTAGGGGAAAGTGTTGGTAAATTGTTCCCCCTTGTTACCTGTAGTCTCTGAGACATAAAATAATTTTCTACTAACAAAAATATCAGGGGCATTCTCTGCTGTTATAATTGGCGATTTGTGTTATTACTTCTGGAAATTAACAGAGACCTAGGGTGCAGATTCTGTATATTGGACAGGGTGAAGGAGGCCCCAACTACTACCCTCTATGCAGGCCTCTATTTGCCTTAGGCTTAGATGCTTGGTTGTACAGGGACAAGTTAAAATGAAATGAAGTTCTGTCATAGGCTTCCTGCAGCTTGAATGAGGATACTAATGATTTTTTAATCAGCTATGCCTATTGAGTGCTGGCTAACATCATGATGGAGTCTTCCTGTTGTTTCTGGAAACATGACAGAAACCAAGGATGCAGATATTTCTGTAATGGTTTGCCTGGAATTTTGCACAGACTAATGTACTTATCAACACCTGTCATTGGGAGCTTATACAGTCAGTGGGAGTCATGGCAGCTTGTTGCTGCCATTCATGATGATGGTCAGACACTTTGTGAGTGACCCTCATAAGGTTACCAGTGCACTTATTCTTGTCATGTTACCTTCAAAGTGTTGTGGAGTTTTCTCTGCAATGTCTAGATAGATTTCGTATAATTGATCAATTTTGAGCAGATTATTATTTACTTAGCTATGCAAACTGTTTGGGAGCTGATGAAGTTAGTGGGGACACATGGCAGCTAGTCACTGCCTTTCATGATGAAGGTCATGGTCTGATACTTTGTGAGTGACAGTCATTAGGCTATGATAGCCCTCATTCTTGTTGTGTTAGGTCTTGCTGGAACTAACTTAGTTGTGACCTTCAAAGTTTTATGGTGGATTTCTCTCTTCAATCACAGAGATATATTAGGACAGTGCCCATGATCCAAGTGCAGGAGCTGCTACATGGTTTTTTGTCAGTCTATAGATTCCCCTTAGAAACACTGTTGGGGTTTCACAAATTGTTCTGTAGAGGTGAAGCTATAGAATTTAATCCAAATGATGAAGCTTGATTTACTTAGGTTGGCCAAGATCAGATGCATTTGATATTTGGATTCCATTCCTTTCTTCTTGATATGCTTTTGGAGTGTTGTGGCAGCAACGGCAAGAGTAGTAGGTCACTTGCAGAAAAGCACTGAGGTGATGAAGCTTGTGAATGGCCTCATGAAGGCTCCACAAATGGCTGTGACCATGCAAGAATTCTCACGTGAAATGATGAAGGTATTCCCCCTTCTTCTTCCCTGTCTTTAAGTTCAGAGTTTCAGATTTGAAGTTTGAGGTGCAGGGCTCACCTGGTAGATGGAGGGTTGCAAATCTCTCTCTCTCCGACAAGAGATGAAGCTTGAGTAACTCAGGAGCTGATCCGTAGTGATGATTTGTAACAGGCGGGGGTCATTGAGGAGGTGATGAATGATGAATTGGACTCAACCTTAGACAATGAAGATATTGAAGAGGAGATTGAAGAGGAAGTTGATAAGGTTCTCTCAGCGCTTGCTGGTGAAACGGCTGCTCAGCTGCCTGCCACAGCCCACAGAGTGCGGCAACCCACCAAACAGCCTGATGTCCAAGTCAAGGCTGAACATGAGAAAGGGGTCTCTCTCTCTCACTCCCTCCATGTGTGCCATTTGACCACTGAGGTTGTAGAATTGTGCCTTAATGTAAATATTGGCAAACTTTTTCTTGACTGTCAACTCAGGATTCAAATTCAGTGATACTTCGTTCAGATTATCAGCTCGATGATCAGTTCCCATTTCTAGGAGGATATCTCTGGTCTCTCTCTGAACTGTTCTGAACTGCACAGATGAGGTTCTGGGGGTCTGAGTTTCAATTTGGACTATTTTTTGATGTTGTAGATTGTGATTGATTTTAGTGCACCTCTGTTTCACAGGGATCTTGCAGTGAAGATCCTGGTTCTAGATGTTTGTCAAGTTGGGAAGTATTCAAGGAGATATTAAGATATCATGGACCTATATGTTGCAGCTTGGTGGGGTCATAAGGACATAAGTCCACTGTTTGGCTACAACTACAGGTGAAATCTGATTTGCTTCTGTCATAATATATTTGCAGCAGGAAGCAGTTGTGGAGGGAGGTGATGATGATGCTGAATTGGAAGCCTTACGTGCACGGTTGGCCAACGTCCGCTCATAAGTCTGATCTCACTCATTTCAACCCATTGAGAGGAAATCGATTTGCTTCTGTCACAATATATGTCTGATTTTCACTCATTTCAACCCATTGAGAGAGGATTTCCAGAGCCCGTATTCAAATACCTGATTTCTGAGGGTCCTTGCTCCTGTGTGCAGATTCTTTAGGGTAGCTCCTAATCTTGACAAATCTTGCCCAAATCTTTACGTCAACAACATTTGCTCCTATTTTTACATTGGGTTGTGGATGGATGTTTACAATTAGGTATTAGTTGGTTGATTGAAGGTGCACACCATGAGTGATGTGCTCCATGCAGAAACTTAAAACCTTGAATTGCAGGATGTCATGTCAGGGTTTGTTGTGAGCAGTTTTTTCATTGTCCTAAAACTACAGATATACAGTGGGGATTTCAACAGGACCATATCTTGTGTTTTGTACAATTGTCACCAATACTAATTGCTGTGTTTAGACTAGTCCTGTCATCCTTTTTAGTGGTCCACCTGAGCAATCCTTGTCTATCAAAGCTCTTGGGACAAAAGAAGGAACAATTGATGTAAACATTGAAGCAATGAAGTGCAATTCTGTAGATAGGGTGCATGTGTTTTAAAAATCTTCCATGTAAAGCCTGTTCTGGAATTATGGTGCCCAATTTGAATATGAACATGATAGTATATGAAGTAGCAGTGTGGATTGATAACAAATGACATCAAGTGGTTCATTGTGGAATGGTTCTGGCCTTTGGTTCCAGGCCCAAAGAAGATCATGTGAGAAATTATGAAATTGTATAGCTATTGGTACATGCAGTTGAAATGGGAGTGCCTGCCTTCTGTGAGCCTCTTCCACTGACTTCTTTGCTTGCAGAAAGGCAGTAAGGCAAAATGCTTGCACACATGCTCCAAAAATGTTGGTTCAGCTTCTCTAAGGGTGACATTCAAGCCTGGGTTGGATATCTGCTCTGCAAGTCTTCTCTGCTACCTCCATCAACATGCACTGCTCAAAAGTGGGCTAGTCCACTGCCCTACTCCTGTTCAAAAAATAGTGTGCCTGCTGGCCTAATAAGCAGGCTGTGACCTAATTCAAACAATGTACATTAAATGAACTGACTTCCCTTGGACCCCATGTAATGCTCTGGTTTAGGCCTTGTTTAAGCACATTTCTTTTCTCCACAATGGGTCAATCACCTCCTATGGAGTTTTCTCCATTCTTTTGAACAGGGATCTCAAGTTCTAATGTCTTCATCACTCGCCAATGCAACTGTCATAGTTCATCTTTCTCAATGGAGTAAGACAGATGTGAAGCAATTCAATGGTCAAATGATGCATTGTCACTCTAATTGGATTTGTATTAGGAGAAATATTTGCCATTTGTTGTGGATTTTTTTGAGCCAAGGATTGGGGAAAAAATTGGCAGACGCTTATGGCACATATGCCCACCAAAAATGCTAAGATTATAACCCAATGTCGTGACAAGTAGGATAGGTTGATGAAGAAGTATTCCCAAGAGAAGGCAACAAAATGTGTTACAAGAGGTGAAACTATTTCATGGATTTGGTTTGACATGAGGAATCTAAATCCTTAAAAGCACGACAAAGGCAAATGGCACACCTAGTGGTTTTGATCACAAGCATCTTCGTACTAGATCTTTTTCTTAAGCATTGATTATTGAAGAAAACTTGCTAGATGTGGATGATAATCCAACCCAAACTAAGATTGCACCTTCACAATCTCCTTTGTCCATAGTTCTTGCATTTGGCACTTCAACCGATGCATCCAATGCTAGCACTCAACTACTAGTGCAAATGAATCTTTTCACACAAGTGAAACAAATTTGTCAAACGTTTCTAGCAAAGTGGTGGCAAGGAAGAAACATAGATTGAATGGTGACATGGCTATTGTATTAAAGAAATTAATCGGTGCTTATAAAAAATTGGAACTTTGAAACTTGACTTGTAGAGTGAAGCAATTAAGATAACAAAGTCTATTGCTCAATCCATGATTACAATGGAAGAAATGTCAATAAAAGATAGTAGAAAGTAAATTTTACAATTGGCACAAATTTTGTAACAAAACTCAAAGCTAAATATCACCTTGATGTTAAGGAAAATTTTAAATGTTTTGCATTTCTTTCCTACCTAAAATAAAAGTTCACACAACATTTGGAATAATCAAAAATTTCAATGCAACAACATTATGTTTATTGATTGACATGTTTTGCACATTTATTATTGTGTGACAAAATCCAAATTTATTCCTTAAAGTTACATTGTAACCAAATGCAAAAGTGCCTCTCTCACTTCCTCCCTGGCAATCCTAAGTCATTCACCTTCTCAATATGCACATACTAATAAAACACACGAGAAGATTTTCTCATTGTCATATGTCACATATTACTAATTTTAACATACCTTGAAATTGATAAAAGTTGTGTAAAATGTAGCATGTTGAAACAATCATGGGAGTTCAATCAATGAATGCATTGAAATTTTTTTTAATCCTTCATCAAATTTTCAAAGTTCTAAATGCATTTTTAATTAAAAAATGACCTTCATTCATAAACCAATCAAATTGATTTTGGTTCACCATGCTTGGATTTTGAAGTTCTTAACCCTTCAATAAGTATGACTAAATGGGGTATGTAACATCACCAAAAGAGGTACTGTTGAATTTGCACACCTTTAACTTGAACAAGGAATTCTCACAAAATTTGTCACGATTAAATTCACCATATAAGTTAAACATTTTAAATTATCCTTCATTTGCAACTCCTTGTGGGTGACCAATGCATGCACTCCAAAAAAGGTGGTCACAATCACAACTATGTAACATTGTATCATGAAAATGTTTCTTATTGTAAAAATTAGCAATAAAAAATGTGATCATTTGTTTAGTTTCACATTCGAAGGAATGTGTGTACCATTTATGATTCCACAAATTTGTTACAAGACAATGATGTCACAAAATTATTCAATGACGTTCAATAATCACTTTTTAGAGTGAATGTGAACACAAACTAGAAAACAACTTGTTACCATTAAACAAAATATCATACACAATGTAAGTATATTTCCTTTAATTGTAAATGTACCCCCATATAATGCATTCATATGTTTAAGAGACAAGTCATGCATTAATCAATATAAATCCTTTTGACAATCGTCTTAAGTGGTATAGGTGCTTTCACAAATTGGGTTGTAGATAGATTAATAAATGGAGTTAATTATTGCAATATATACTCAAATGTTAAGAAGGTCATCCTATATGACTAAAGGCATTTTCTATTAAACATTTCATGTGTACAATGTTAAATCTCACTTTCAATCACATTGTCATAGTTTTTTGTTCAAGTTCAACACATCACATCTTTTTTCTAATTTTTTTCTCTCATAAGAAACATAAAATATGGCATGAATCATTGCAACAAAGATTTTTCTAATTTGCAACACTATCAATAGCATGGGAAGGAATTTGATTGGCCTTGGGGGACAAATGTTAACAAGAAGCACAAAAGAACAATATATATATATAATTTTGAATCATGTTGTGTTTTCAATCATTTTAAATGAAAAAATGGAATTTATTAGGATTTGTTTGATGTTTATAAGTTTTTTTTACATATTAAATTTAAATCGATCAATATAATTATAGTTGTAGAAGTTTTGGGGTCAAATGACACCTAGCCCCTAAAAAATAAATCATTAAATTTTAGTTGTAATAGTTTGAAGGCCAAACAACCCACAAAACAAACTTTAAAGCAAATTAGCATGTAAGTTAAGGAGTTAAGGGAAAGGTGTTGACCCTTGCCAAAAAAAAAAGAAAGAAATAAATTGTTTTGTGGGAAGGTGGGAGGACCCCCCAAAACAAAAGGGTTTGGGGTTGATCCCCAGTCAAAAAAAGGACAAAAGCTAATTAAATGGTGAATACACCAATGTGTTTTAGCCACTTGGTTCAACCTCCACATTAAGTGGTTGTTGGCAAGTTCAATGATTCAACCATGCCAAAAAGAGGTATGTGCCTAAAAGAGAAAACACATGTGTGCACTAGGTTCACCCATTCCAATTAGTTTTTGAACTTGCCCAAGACCATTCACACCCAAAAAACACCTAGACATGGGCATTAATTTTGAACTTTGGGCCTAATGGTTTTTCAAAACATTAATCAACCCAACCCCACATGAACCCACATAAGTGTTTCAAATTTTAACATTAAGTTTTGTTTCACAACTTACATCACTTTGCTCTACATATTGTTTTTTTGCCTAATGTTTTTTATTTATTTTGATCACACAACATGGCATATCTCACTATTATATATGTTGTAGGATTGTGGTTCATTTTCAAATTTTTTTTTTGGAACTACCCACTATGGATGTTCTTCAATATATATATATATATATATATATATATATATTGCTAGTTTTTTTTTCCAATGTTTATAACTATATGGTTGAAAATAATTAGGTAGTCTACACATCAATGGTAGAGGGAGCCCAAACAGAGGACATAATATGATGCTATTAAGAGTGATGTATGGTTTATGGATTCTTTTATGCTAAGCAAGTGATACATTTAGTATTATATGATGACTTTCTTTGCATTTGAACAATTGATTTTCCAAATTAGACATTTTCTTGTCAGATCTCCATTTTTTTTGTTAAAAAATGTCTTCCCATTTGAAAGATTATAAAGATTATTTTTACAAGTTGTCACATGGGATTAGGCCAAAGTTAATGGCCAACCTTAATGTTGTGGGAACATCTATAGTTAAGATGTATAAGAATATTGTTAATGACATCTTATGCATAAGGACAAGTTGGATGTTGTATACATCCATATGCTTGCAAGTGAACACCTCTAATCTACAGTAGAGAAGTTTAGGGATATTACAAAACATTTAAAAAGTTTGTGGGGTTGTTAAACATACTCGTGTCCCTTTGAGTTCTAAGCTTGATAGGAGGATTACTATTACAACTAGTGATTGTTATACCTATAAGTGGGCATGAACATTGTAATGTAAGGGTTATGTGATGCATATAAGTTATGGGATGTTTGTATTGCTTAATTAGGTGGAGTTCATGATGGAGGACATTGGAAATCCTTTTGTCTATACATGTAGTTGAAGACTATAGAGATTTTAGTAAAACATGTATTGGAAGTTCATGGTACAAAGGTTTTGTTTTTAATCTCGGGGGATTTATAATATCCTATTAAGCCTTATTTGATAAAAATTTACAAGTCTAGGAACATCACAAAGGTGGATAAAGAACAAGTTTGATTTTGCTATGAATGCAAGAATTTTTTTGAAAGAGACAAATTTGGATATTTTAAAAACTATTGGAGGATTCTTAAAAGTATACCTTGTAAATTAAACAAGGTTGCCATCATGACTTGTGTTTTGCATAACTACTACTAGTTGTAGGGTATGTTACAACTTATTGAAGGATGTGAGATTAATTAATGTTCCTTATTTGGGCCAAACCAAACATATGAACTACTCGCATAAAGGTGACATGGTCAAGATGGTTGGAAAACATATTTATGATGTTTTATTTGCATCATGATTAAAATGGCATCCTAGATGAATCTCCATTCATATTTGTATTTGGTTTGGATTGCATATACATATATATTTTTTCAGTACCATAAAATGTGCAATATTGTATTTGAAAGCCAATTCAAATGTATGATGATGTGTAATGATGAAATGCAAATTAGAATGTGTAATGGAATGCACAAATTGAAACGTGCAATGGGATGCCAAATATTTTAATAATTACTACCACCACCACTACCGCCACTATCACCACCACCACCATTGACACCGCCAACACCACTACCTCTCGTAATCTTTATAAACATCCTTGCCAGAACAAATTGGTGATCCATAGTGTTCAAAGCAATCTCCTTTTGTATTTCAATCTTCATGGCCTCGATCTTTGTAAAGGATTTTGTAAACTTGGATGATGCTTTTACAAGTTGAACAAATTCATTATTGAGCTTCTTACACTTCTTGTTTGGTTTACCATCCACCCTTGGCTTCTTGCAAGCTATTATCCTCTATGTGGGTGGGTGGAATCTTGCTCATTTGAGAAGGGTTGTTTGCTGAAATCAAACACCAACTACCAATCTTTGCAAGCTTTTCATTCTACATAATCTACAATTGGTTCAACCAAAAACAATAGACATGTCCATCTTTGCCCTTGAACTCCCCTTTTTATACTCCTCCTATAACATCCTACTTCCCCTCTCCATTGAATGCTTGTAACGCCTTTGGCCACCCATTGTTTGCTACCAACCTGTTTCACATAATAGACAAACAAACAAAGTTTCCTACCCAAACTCAGAAGTTTTCTTTAAGCAATCATTGCAACCACTAACAAACAGTGATAACATAAACTTTGTTGTCTGCATGAAAAAAGTTGACGACCATTCAAAACAAAAACCTAAACCTTAAAATGAAGTAGTGTTCACATGAGAAATATCCAACTGAGTTCTTGTCTAGTCATAATACATTGGGTGAGATTCAAAAACAAACTTGCAAAATAAATGAATTACCATTAAAGGGAGCAAGGGTGGATGGGGCGGTAAGGCCATGGGGGACGCAACAAACCATATTTTTTGTAAGAAACTAAGTTTCATCTTGTCTTTGCTTTTTTTGGAACAACTCCACTATTGCTACATATATTTTCACTACTCTTAATGATACAACTACTATAATTAGTTTGAACCTTGTGCATTAAACCTTGTAGATTGTACCCTAAAAACCTGATCCAAGTAAGGGGTTTTATTTCACCCAAGTCTCAATATTTTATTTTGTTTTTTCTTTATCTGGTTTTTCTCATTTGATGTTCACATAAATGAGAAGTGAGAATTGATGATCATGTTTTTAATCATGGTATCATTCAACATGATACCTTAAGATATTTAGTTAAAGATATTCAAATGATACCTCAATAATACTTGAGAAATTTTTTGATACCTTGGCAACATTAGTGCTATTGGGATCATGTTGAGGAACACATTGAAAACATGTTGAAAACCCATTAGGAACAATCAAAAACTCCAATAGCACCCAACTTCCCATGTCGGTTCAACTCATTGATTGCCAAAAAATTTTATGCTTATTTTTATTTTTTTTGAAAATTGGCTTAGGTTAATGGCAAAGGTAGAACTATGGGGACATATAGCACATGCACATGAAAGAAGAAACTTGGTAGATTGTTGTGCAAAAGTAAAATTGCTTAAGATCTTCTAGAAAATTTGGTAGTTAGATTTTTTTTCTTGGTTACATTTGGCAAACATCTATTTACCTCCTACACTTCAACCTTTGCTCTACCCAAAGACCTTCAAATGCTGCATTTCCCCTTGCCATTGTACCTTAAGTAACATCTTTTTGTGTATACAAATCCAAGATATTGAAATAATGATTTTATTTCATATTTGATGGATTTGGCAAAGGAGAGATTTTTTTGGCTAACAATGTGAATAACTTAACATAATAACAAAATCAAGAGATTTTAGCCAAGATTGAGAAGGCCTTTCCATTGATTCCTTCATGCGTTCATTTCAAGTTCAATCCAAAATATACAAGATGAAGAAGAAATTTAACAAATTGAACCATGAACATGGGAAATCTAGTGCATGTTTAATGATTTGGGGCAAGATTGCCAAGGCCTATGGCATTATTAGAAGCATGGACAACAATGTTCCATTTGCTTATGTGGGTAGATTTGCACATGAACTTGTCAACTTAGAGGATATTAAAAAACAAACCCAATTTTTCAAACATATAAATTCTTCCATTTGCAATAGTGATTACATCATGGCAAGCTTTGTGTTTTTGCTAGTGTTAGGTTCTATAAGGGGTTGATGATGCATAAAGGAGGTTTGAGCTGGAGAATTAGGAGCATGTAGAGATATGCATTTGCATGGGATCTTGATGGAACCTTTCTTGAAATCCAATGAGTAGCGCATGTGTATGAGTGAGAGCTAAAAACCTTAGTGAGGTATCCTTGGGTTGGGCAGAATGCGAATAAAAGAAGGACAAAATGGGAGAGATTATAAAAAATATCCATAGGCCCATATTTTGCACATAATTTTGTTTTTCCTAAGTGGTTGCAAACCAACTTGGCATATATTGTTCATCTTTGGTTTGTACCTAGAAATCAACTTGTTTATAAAACTAAGCCAAGTATTCTTCTACATTAGCTCATATGGTAAAGGGATGGATTAATAGTTCATAATGGACCAACTGAACACTGAGAGCTCTGACCTCAAGCCAGACCTCATTAACTCATGCATTCACAAATGTGTGGAATTGTTTTTGGTAGTAGTTTGAAGGCTACCATTATAGTAATCTTAAAAACACTAACAGGTATGTGTTGTTTGGAGATTCACATGGTTATGGAGAATCATGTTCTATTAGGATAGTAGCACTAAGGTGTTGTAACAATGCCGGATTAGCAAGATATAAACGACAAGAATTGTTTCACAGAGTTTGGATGTCTAATGAAAACAATTTGTAATCAAGAAATATTCTTTCTACCCCTTTCTTTTATGGGTATAGTATGACCAAACTCAAAGTTCAGGTTTTATGTTTTCTTTGCTATACTAATAAATTTACTGATAATTATGATTTTTTATTTTTTATAAAAATCATTCAATATTTTTTTTGTAATTTTGGTTATTATTATTTTATTTGGAAAAAAAAAAAGTTGGTTGGTGAGAATTGTCAAATGATAATCGACTGTCATCAAATTTAACTAGCATCAAGATAACCAATTAAAATTTTTTAAATAAAAATATTTATACCCTAACCCAATGTATGAATTCTTTTTAAATTAAAAAATGAGAACTAAAACATTTTGTAATCTATTTTGTGAAAACCGAATTTGCAAAGAATAAAAAAACATGATACACACCCAACATTGAATAGCACCTCACTTTGTCCCATATGTTTTGCCCTAAGTTTTGTTCTTGTAACCTATACTTGAGTTTCACACTACTACACACTACTAGTGACAATAAACTTCTATGTGCATTTGGAGTTATACAATAAAATTGTAATAAACAAAAAACAAAGAAAGATTTTTCAAAAATTTCAAAATAAAATGTGTTTACTTCTCTTACACTATACAAGTAAAAATGGAAAAAAAAGAGTCATAAATGTTGTTTAAAAAAAAACCACAGCAAACTTCCAATAGGAAAAAAATAAAGAGATTTAAAAAAATGCATGCAACAAGAATACAAAATTAAAAAAAAAAATCCAACCATATAAGAGGTCATTCTAAGTAGTTATATAGTAGATTTTGAATTAAAATAATTCATTTTAACATATTATGAAAAGAAACATAGTAAGACGAAATATTGATAAGTGATAATGCGCTTGCATTCAGCCATGTGTCACAACCAATTGGATTATTGGTGCAAATTAGGAGATCTCAATGTCAAGCACTTGCACACATGGCCATGTGCCATGACAAATTGGATTATTAATGAAAATTAGGAGACTGATGTCATTTGAATGCAGTAGAAGGCTCTATCTTGAGACCTTTGTGGGATTTTAGTTTTTTTGAAGCACAGTAGCAGACCCAACCCACAAGCCATTAGCAGCCCCAAGTCAAGCTCAGGGCCAGTAGGACTTTCACCTGAACCAGTGAGTTTTAAACCCAGAAATCTTTTTTGAGGTCCTGGGGTCCCAGACCACTGAGGCATCACCCCTGGACTACCCTTCTGGGATTTGAGATGCCTCTCATTTGAGAGGCACCATGCTTAAAGAAACATCACATTTTTGGGCCCTTGCCCCCACAAGGACAGGGACTATCGCATTGGATCCAACTTTTGGAAGTTTTACCTTATTAGAACCAGTTTTGACATTAGGTGAACCCGTTTCTTTGGTGAAAGTGTTTAGACTGTTTAGATCAGAACAGATGTTTTTGGATATTCAGAGTGTGGAGACAGTGGGTAGATGTACAACATCTTAACTATTGGCAGGGCCAGCGTGTTTGTGATGCCTTGTTTGCTTTGAAAAAGGGTCAGTGGGAAAGATAGAAAGAAAAAAAATGAAGGCAATCTGACCAGCTTGCACAAGGTCTTGCATGAGGCTGGAAGAGTACCAGATTTCGTTTTAAAATTCTGCTAAAAACACACTACAAGCAATTTGGGGAGGGTTCTTCATGGTTTTGAAAAAACCTTGACAGTCTGCTGTGTTTGTTTTGCTGAGCTACAAATCAGACATCAGAAAGCCACCAACAATTTTACAGTATGCACAATGACTAAACTCTCCATAGTTTTGCCAAGCAGGAGGTATCAACCACAGTGAGGGGGGGGGGGGGGGGGGGGGGAAAACCCTCTCAACACGCACACCCCCCAACACCATAAAAAAAAAACACAAAAAATAAAAATACAAAAACAATCAAAAACATAAAGAATAGGAGGGCAGCAGAAGGGAGGGGGGGGGGGGTGGGGGGAGGGGGGGGGGGGGGGGGGGGGGGGGGGGGGGGTAAAACCCATTTGCACAGCATGGACCCACAAAAT
>Ga0116227_10001869_pt1 | contig 47921 bp, 33 predicted proteins | sample S1TSphgellanicum_FD_89693 | JGI IMG/M metagenome (GOLD analysis project Ga0116227, IMG submission 89693) | Host-associated microbial communities from peat moss isolated from Minnesota, USA - S1T2_Fb - Sphagnum magellanicum MG | ecosystem: Host-associated > Plants > Peat moss > Unclassified... | reverse complement strand
TTTTTTTTTTTTTTTTTTTTGGCGAAATTTCGCCAACTGGAAGGGATTTTTTTTTTTGAAAACTTCCAAAAAATTCGCCATATTTCTGAGAAAAAAAGAAAAAAAAGAGGAAGAATTCGCCAGATTTAGACAGTGAGTCCGTGTAGCTCGCCTAGATTTAGGCAGGATGCAGAAAAAACTCTACTGTCCGCCTAGGACAGTCGCCATTTAATGCAAATTAAAGCTGGGGATCCTCGCCAGTGCACCTACCTGAGGAATTTGAAAAAAAAAACCATGTTATATAGGGTTTGCTTTCTTTCAATTTTTGTGATTAGTTATTCCACAAAGAGGATTTAGCCAAATTTGGCTATAGACCATATAAATGATAATGAAAAAAACATTTAAGAAGGTTTATGCTTTATATGTTTTTGGCGACTTTAAATTATTTTTTCTAAATTTGGCGATTAGAGCCATTCTTTTTAACAAAAAATGTTAGAATGTGTAGAAAAAATAAATTTAAGGTTCAAAAAAATGATAATAATTTCCCCCAAAAAGAACCTAGTTGACATACAACTTTCTGTTTTTGGGGAGAATTTTTGGCCACCTGACGTCCAAATTTTTTGGAAGTTTTGGGAAAATTTTTAAACTGCAAATTGGACAAATGTTTTGCTTAACGACTGGAAAAATTCACCAAAATTTCCCTAATTGCAAAATTAAAAAATAAAATAAAATCATTACAATAATTATTCTACTGATCAAAATTTGCCAAAATTTGAACTGAAAAATATGATTTCGATCCATACAAAAGAGTTTTCATGAAAAGAATGGCCTAAAAACCAACAAATTTTTATGATATGTTGGAGTAGCAGCCGAGACTATAAAAGAATTCTTTCTAAAAAATAAAATCATATCTGGCAGGTAGCCAAATTCAGCTAAAATTATTCTCTGGATAATCGCCACTTTGGCTACATCACAAAATCCTTCCAAAAAAAAAACACTGGGTAACCCAACATAGTGATGAAAGCAATTAATTTACCTACCAAGAGGATTGAACATTGAAGGTAGTGTCGTAGGAAAGTGCACTAGGTATGGCAATTAATAATTCACTAATAAATAAATAAATAAATAAATAAATCATAAATAAATAAATCACTAATTTCTTAATAAATAAATCAGTAAATAAATAAATAAATAAATAATAATTCATTTTGTAGCTGGATTTAGAACCCACATTTTGCTGCTCACAGAAAAGTAAGTAGTGTGTGAATTTGGCGCTGCCCAATCCTCTTTTGCTAAGCTAAGATTAATAATAATAATAATAATAATAATAATGTTTTGTTGAGTTTTGCTGACTTTTGTTTTGTTGAGTTTTGTTGAGTTTTTTTGAGTTTTGTTTGTTTTTGTTGAGTTTTGCTGAGTTTTGTTTGTTTTTGTTGAGTTTTGCTGAGTTTTGTTTTTCGTTTACTTACTTCCCCACACCGAGCCTCTGTTGCGACACATTCTTCCTTTCCCCAGTTGCGCTCTCGCGGCTTCCGGTCCACAGTTTGTTTGCTCCTATCTGAACCTCCTCCTCCTCCTCACACTGCTTGCTGCAGCTGCTGCTGCTGTTGCAGTGAGTTCCACTTGGGATAGGTTACTGCTACTGCTACTAGCAGTTTTCATCAGAAACGGAGCTTTCGGAGTCTTACTGGTGAGCTAGCTGATCAAGAGTTTGGAAACACACACTTCTCTAGATTTTCTTGTAGAGTCTTCCTAGTTAAACATTCTGTGACGGATTCTTGTTTTCTTTCGTTTTTGTTTTTCTTTCTGGGTTTTTTCTTCGCTTGATGCAGAAAACAGGGTCTGAGGACTGATGTATAGCGTTGCAGTTTCTGCAGGGTTTTAGAGCTGGGTTTCGTTTTGAGAAAGAAGAAAGACGAAGAAGAAAAAGAAGAAGAAGAAGAAGAAGAAGCTTCATCGTGCATTTTGTGGTTTTTGGTTTTGTGCATTTATGCAAGTGTTGTAGTAGTAGTGAGCACTTGAATCCATGCGGAAAACTTAGCCCATTCCCCCTGCGGAACCCTGTAAGCGCGTCTCGGACTTCTCTTCCCAGGTAGGTACCTACACAGACACGCACACACCCTGTCTCTGTCTCTGTCTCTGTGTGTGCGTCCTTTCTTGAATAGGTACCCATCTGGTTTCGTCACCCAATGTGTTCGGGATCACAGATATCTCAGATCTTCTCTCATCATTGTCGATGGTGTGGATTCCACTAAGAAGGCTGGGTGGGTGGGTGCTACCGTGCTCTCTTGTTACTCCTTTGAGTGCCCTGCCATTCTCTTGAGTGCTAATATTGCGCTTTTGGGTCGATTTTTGTGAGCTAGACTTTGTTTGTAGTGGTTTCGAACATAGCAGTTCCAAGATCTGAATCGTGGGAAAAAAAAAAAAGTACCCAACGTCAAGATTAGCAGAAAAGGTCCAGTGTCACATAGACTGCTCTCCGTGGTTGTTGGGGTTTAAGATAAATGTGACACATGTTGTTGCGTTGCAACTGCAGCTTGCACTATTAACAGAAAATTTCTTTGAGCAATTATTGTGAAAGAAACTACAGTTCCCTGAGATCCTGTAGATCTTCAGATCATCAGATACTACCTATATAGTGTTCCAGTAAAATTTCCCACATTGTAGTCTGTCTCTTCCCCTGCATTGATTGAGTCTCAAAGCTTCTTTTGTTGCTTCAGAGGGTCCCGGTGGAGGCCTTCTTCTTCTGCTTCCAAAAGCTGCAACAATGAAGGAGAATACGACAAAACCGGGGTACTTTGGCACAGGAAAGCAGCTGGTTCCGCTTACATTCATGATGCTTGCGCTTTGTGCTATCTCCTTCTACCTCGGATGTGCATTCTCTTCCACCCCCAGTGAGCAGGTGCTGGTTGAGAGCGTGCAAACAGAGACTAGTGTGGCAGAAACTACCGATTGTATCCCAATCTTCAAGCATGTGGATTTTACCCCCTGTAACATTACACTTCAAGATATGACTCCCTGTACAGATCCCAAGGTGGAGTTCTGAGATCATTGAAGCTGATGATGATTCTTGCATTTGTTGTGGTTGTTTTGCTTTCTCCAGTTCTGGGGTGTTATCTCTTCTAGTTCATTGGGCAATCTGGAAGGGGTTACAGAGTGGGTTGAGATGACATTCAAGGACACACTGACATCTCTGTTATGTTTTTTTTTCTTTGTTTAACAGAGATGGTCAAGGTATGACAAGCATCGCATGGCTTTCAGAGAAAGACATTGCCCACCCCGCACTGAGCGTCTACAGTGCTTGATTCCTCCTCCTTCTGGCTACAGAACTCCCATTCCATGGCCCAAGAGCAGAGATGAATGCTGGTACAAGTACGTTCTTCTTCAAAAATTCTCATTTCCTTTATCCACATACGAGATTGGCATGCTTTGCTTTGCAATTTATGAGTAATCAAATCAAACTGGCGTATGATGCACAGCTCCATACTTCTTCATGCATTCTTGGTTTCAGTTGCCACCATTTTTCTGCTGGTGTCTGTATTGTAAACGCTGTTGAAATGTTGTGAGATTCTCCTGCTGACTAATTTCTGATGAGTATAGGAGTGGTTTTTTTGTGCTAACTAAAGTTGCATGCCATCTCTCGTTCGGTTGATGGGGGCTGCAGAAATGTGCCATATGAGTGGATTAACAGTGTGAAGGCTAACCAGAACTGGTTGAAGAAACAGGGTGAGAAGTTTATCTTCCCTGGTGGAGGCACCATGTTTCCAAATGGAGTTGGGGAGTATATTGACCGCATGGAACTACTCATTCCAGGCATGAAAGATGGCTCAGTTCGAACTGCTCTGGATACTGGGTGTGGGGTAAGTGATTGCTTCTGTTTGTCAAGGGTTTTTTTTTCTGTTTGGTAATGGATCAGCGGGACCCAGGTGATCCTCCTGTCTCGGGTTTCTGTTGTGAAGGAATAGCTTGATGTTGTGGTCTGGCTATGGTACAGGTGGCCAGCTGGGGAGGATACCTATTGGAACGGGGAATTTTGACAATGTCACTTGCACCCAGAGACAACCATGAGGCGCAAGTTCAGTTTGCATTGGAGCGAGGTGTGCCAGCAATGCTAGGCATCATTGCCACCCAGCGCATGCCGTATCCTGCCAACTCCTTTGACATGGCACACTGTTCACGATGCCTCATCCCTTGGGTTGAGTTTGGTGAGTTTCTTGTTTTGATAAATCAAACCTTATTTAGCATGTTGTGAGATGTGTGATCCTTGAGCAAATCCTCACTTGCACTTTCCTTTCATTTGTGAAAATATCCAATGAGAACAGCTTCACTTACAGGGATTGGTGCAAGTTGTTGCTAATCTCTGGTTGGACCCTGAAGTCATTGATCATTAGATTTGCCCTGACTTATATACCTGAATTCAATTTGCGGCTGGTCAGGTGGTGTGTTTCTCTTGGAGGTTGACCGTGTGCTGCGACCAGGAGGGTTCTGGGTGCTATCAGGGCCACCTGTTAACTATCAGACTTACTGGAAGGGTTGGGAAACAACAGAGGAGAAAGAGAAAGCTCTTCTTGATAAGATAGAGGCTCTGTTGGCTAACATGTGCTACAAAAGATATGCCATGAAGGGGGATTTTGCTGTCTGGCAAAAGCCGTATGACAACTCCTGCTATGAGGAGCGCAAGCCTGAGACTTACCCACCAGTCTGTGATGATGCCATTGAGCCTGATGCTGCCTGGTATGTAAAATTGAAGTGAATTTCAGTTTCATAACTTTTGTTTTTGTTGCACTGTAGAAGTGTCTACATCAGAGATTCCTTCCAGGGTCCCACACAAGAACTTGGTCCCCTCCTTGAATTGAGAAGCTGATGATGATTGATTTGTTACTTCAGGTATGTGCCCATGCGACCGTGTATTGTACCTCAGCAAGAAGGTATGAAAAAGCTTGGTGTTGGACAAACTCCCACTTGGCCTGAAAGACTCACCACTCCACCTGAAAGACTGAAGCTCATTCAACACACCAGCCCAAAGATGTTCACTGCTGACACACAACTGTGGGTTGAGAGGGTCAACCACTACAAGCAGTTGGTGCCAGAGTTGAAGTCCAATGCCATCCGTAATGTTATGGATATGTACACACAATTTGGAGGATTTGCTGCTGCACTGAATGATGACCCAGTTTGGGTGATGAATGTTGTGTCATCATATGCAACCAATACTCTTGGCATTGTCTATGACCGTGGCCTGATAGGCACTTACACAGACTGGTATTCATCTTCTGATTCTCTTTGTTCCCAGCATCTTTCTCTCTGTTTCTTTCTATCCAAATCTGCTGTCTTTGGGTGAAGATAGAAATCTGCAATGCAACTACCCGCATGATCAATCAACAAGTCTTTGGGGGTTAATTGTGGTATCCTTACGTTTGTCGCAGGTGTGAGGCATTCTCCACATATCCAAGAACATATGATTTTCTTCATGTTGCTGGGCTATTTTCAGCTGAGAGCCACAGGTATCATCACCCACTTCAAGTGTTTGCAAGGATGTGCATGAAAGTTGATAATTTGCTATTGTCTTTACCACACTGACTGGGCTTCAATTGAAGAAGTTTTCTGTTGGCAGTTTTCTATGGCCTTGGTTTAGTGTACTGTTATATCTACTCAGCAAGAACCACACAAGGCCTAGCCAATGGCCAGATCCTGAAAATTCTGAAGCCAGGTTTCTTAATTAATTTTACATATACATATCACTCGGTACTCTAACAATCAAATCAATTTGATTAGGACTCTTGTTTCCTGCAATCCATGCACAAGTTTAGTTGTTACTCTGATTCCCAAAAACCTTGACTACATTTCCAAGGTTCACTGATTCAAAGTGGAATCCCATAATTGCAGGTGTGAGATGAAGGATGTTCTGTTGGAAATGGACAGAATTCTGAGACCTGGTGGCCTTGTCATAGTGCGAGATGGGCATGCTTTGCTAGAAATTGCAGGGACACTGGGTAAGGCCATGCGATGGAAGTGTACCCGTCATGATACTGAACAAGGTCCTGAAGATTCTGATGGGTTACTCATCTGCAAAAAGGATTTCTGGCAGGTATCTGATGAAGACTCTCGATAAGCCATGTTTGTTCCTCCATCTTGTAGCCACAAGAGCCAAAGTTATCTGCACTGAAATAGGTATGCAGATTTGAGTCCATCTTATCATGTTTATCAGTCTTTCCAAAAACAGATAGCAAATTTTCTTCCTGATTAGATTCTTCCTGAACCAAATGATGAGAATGCCTTCATCCTTGGGTACTTACTACTCTGGGAAAGTGCAAACATTTGCACCCACTCTAGTACTAATGAAGAAGCACTGCACTAAATGTGTGCACTCTCCTCTCTTGCAATTTATTTCAGGATTCAGGATTACTTATCACCTTGGGGTGCAAAGAACCATGTTGAAATGCTTGATGTTAATTCATTTTAAAAAATTGAACATTGCTCACAATCAGAGTATGTTTGATGAGTATTTTGCCAAAAAGTTACATTATATTGCGTTATATGCATATTTTATGCTCATTTGTTTTGATTCATTCGAGTGGAGTATTCGGTGCACTTCGACATGTCTGCTCTGTACTAAGGTTACCTCCAAACACTAGAAACTTTCTAGGAGGTTTTTACAAGAGAACACAAGAAGATGAAAGAAAGTGGAAGGAAAAACCTAACATAAAAAAGACATCAGTTGGGCTCAATTATCATGTGCTAGTATAATATAATATCATTTTGTGAGAGTGAATCACAATCCACTAGGACACCATGCAGGATGGATTGTATGTGAACGGAACAAAACTTTTTCATTGCAGTCCCATCCCATAACTAACCATTGTGGTTACATATGTACTACCCATCCACATGTATCTAGTTCTACATGCATCATACCGACCAGAGTGAACCAGCCCCTATGACTGCACCAGTTGGCCGTTCTGTCCATAGGATGGGCTGGATGATTCGTCTCTTTTTCGTCTGCCTCTTTACCTTTAACCAACATTGTACCACAGTCAATCTTTTTTGGCTGCTGACTTTCGACCATTTTTTTTTGTTGCCATTTTTTTCCCAGCCTTGACCTCCATACTCCTGACCCACCTGGCTACCCTATTGAGCTAAAACTTAGCCTTGCCTACAAACTAACAACTAATCCCTTATTTACCTTGAGAAAACTTTTATCTCCTCTTGATTAAACTTATATTTTTTCTTGCTTAAATATATATCTCTTGGTTAAACTTATATTTTTTCTTGGTTAAACTTATATCTCTTGTCTAAACTTATATTTTTTCATGGTTAAACTTATAATTTTTCTTGGTTAAACTTATATCTCTTGGCTAAATTTATATTTCTTTTTGGTTAAGTTTATATCTCTTGGTTAAACCTTATATTTCTTCTTGGTTAACCTTATATTTCTTGGCTAAACTTATATTTTTTCTTGATTAAACTTATATCTCTTGGCTAAACTTATATTTCTTCTTGGTTAAGCTTATATCTCTTGGCTAAACTTATATTTCTTCTTGGCTAAACCTATATATTTTACTGGTTAAACTTTTACTTAATTCCTATTCCAAAAATAAATTAAAAAAAAGTAGATAACACTTCAATTTTATAGAAGAAAAGAAGACCCAATACATAAGTATGACAAAATTTTATATAATATTCATATATTCTACCTCCCCCTTTTATGTCATACTTCTAAAAGACTATTTTCCACCAAACTATGGATGAGGGTATTGCATACCCAAGGCCAATCATGATGTGGTTGGATTTGAATGGCAATGGACCAAGTTTCCACAACACCCTCATGTTGAGTTGAAGTATTACTTAAAACATAAGAAATTCAATCCGAATTTTATGTTTTAGATGCAGGTATTGCATAGTTTTATTCTACTTTTTATTTCTTTTCACCATGGTGAAAGGATGGATGAGGGTATTGCATACTCGGGACCAATCATGATGTGAAGAGACTTGAATAATAATGGACCAAGTTTCTACAATACCTTCATGACAACATGGGGCACCTATTGGAGATATGAATTACAAATAACCCAAGTCGTTCTTAGAAAGGTGGCCAGATTGCACCCTAAACATGAATTGGTTAATGATGTGGGTATTGCAATTTCAAAGGCTTCATGAAGAACCCAACCATTGACAATAAAAGATCAAGAATTTGCAATACCTGCATAGAGAAATTGGTTTATGCACCAAGGGGTCATTTCATGAAGGCAAACAATCTAATTTATATAAGTATTCAAATATAATATCTCCTTAAGGTTATTGTACAACTATTTCATGATAAGGATAATGAGAGTATTGCATAGTTAATAATAATGAGCTTCAACTTGCATTCATGAAGGTATTGCTTAAATGTTCTATCATGTCCACAAAATATGCTAACTTTATTAGATGAAGGTATTATTCGTTTTGTTTATGGTAAATTGTAATCCATTTGTGGTGGATGGGGGTATGATGTGTAACATGGCATAAGGGGATCCCAAAATCTATAAATTTCAAAATTAAAACAAGTGGATTGATACAAAAATGTCATGCCACCTTAAACTTTAATGCATCAATACAAAAATGGTGTGTACATGCATTAAAACTTCATTAGGAGCTCAACTATAATGATATCTATCTATGATTAATCATTCAAGGAAGATGAACTAGATGCAATGCCCATAATGGTGCGATAGTTTGCTATAGCTATTATAGATTTTGCTGCATGATGATGAGTGAATAGTTGATGATGCTCAAATGCAATCAAATTGCATTTGCAACAATAGTTTTTTTGTTGTGCCCCGAAGCTTAACACAAAAAAACAAATTAGATTCCAATTAAAAGATGCAAACAATATTAAGAAAATAGTTTAAGTATGGAAACATATCGTCCATGAATGATTTCAAAATCATGATACTTAGATATTACATCCATTTCTTTGGTTTGGTTGCACTTATTAGACTCTAATGTCCAATTCCAAACACCCCATGTAACTTTGAGAAACTTTGCACATGCAACTTTGATTGTCCAAATTGCCCCAACAAGGTTGTCATCCTTTTTAAGGTGCACCCATGCACTTTGTGGGATGAACCCCACCCCCCATGCCAAAATCCCAATGATGCCTGACAAAATTTTATAGGCTAAATATACCAACAAGAGTTGCCTAACCTATTCCATTTGTTGTGCTTGGGCTTTAAGTTCATCCCATTTTAATTCCACTTTCTTTTTCATTCGATCAAGGCCTTTTTTTCATTCCGCTTTTGCCTTGCATGTGGGCTGCTGAAAATACAAGCATTCATAGAACCATGGTCTTGTTACCTCAGCCCCCTAGGATGAATAGATGGATGCCTTAATTTCCCATTTTGTATTTGAAGTGAATGTATTCACTCCAAGTGTTTATGGATCAACCATTTGGCCACATAAAAACTAATGCATGTATCCACCTTGCAACACCATTTTGAGCCTTCATGAGCCCATTCATTGTCTTCCATTGCATCTCTATGCTCATCTTGAATTAGAGGAGGAACCTTTTGAGGTGCAATATCTAGTACAACTGATGAAGGTATTGCATGTAGGCCAACCACCACACATGTAACAAGATGAGGGTATTGCACTAAATCAATGTACGTAGTGTAGATATACACTCAGGCCAATCACCACAATGACAAAACAATGAAGATATTGCACTAAATGAACATACATAGTGGGGAATTACATCTAGGCCAACCACCACAATGTCAACAAGATGAGGGTATTGCATTAAATCAATGTACATAATGCAGAATTACACTTAGGCCAATCACCACAATGACAAAACAATGAAGGTATTGCATTAAATGAACATACATAGTGGGGAATTACATCTAGGCCAACCACCACAATGTCAACAAGATGAAAATATTATATTACATCATAACCCTAAATACAAAAGGATGGAAATATTGTGAACCAAAAACCAAGGTAATATTCTATTATGTGAGAGAAACTTGATTCGAAATGTTCATGTATTGTTACAAAAAAAGGAGCCATCCTAAGACAAAACTCCAAATTGTTTTTTAGAAAAACAAAAAACCTTCAAAAGAATTTTTTAAATTTAAAAATCATTAAAATACTTTTTCTGTTTGTTGCAATAGGGTAAGGTTACTTGAAGCATAGGAAGATGATGACGAGTTGGCTCGTTGTCATCTTTTGTAGTTGGATAATAAGAAGAATAACAAAACAATGATAAACAAAAACTTGTCGTCATTTTTTGTAGCTAAGCAATGAGAAGAAAAACAAGATGACAACAAGCTTTTATTTATTGTCATTTTCTACAACTAAGTAACAAGAAGAAGAAGAAGATGATGATGAGCAAATGCTTATCATTGTCTTTTTCTTCTTGTGCATTCTCATCATTGTCTTTTGCAACTAAATAAGAAGAAGAAGAAGAAGACGATGAACATTTGTTTGTCATCGTCTTCTGTAGTTGAACAAGAAGAAGAAGAAATTGAAACATAAACTACTTGAGCAAGGGTGGGCTAAAGTCTTACATGTTTGGGTTGGAGTTGATGGGATGGAGTTCCTAGCAGGTGGCAATGGAGTTGATGTGAAAGAATCTTGAATTGCTGACCTTGATGTAATGGTGCTATTGACATGGGACCATAGAATATGGAAGAGGGTTTGCAAAGGAAGGAAGGGGGGAGCTGAAGGAAGCTAGTAGGTTTGTAAATGGGTTTGAAAAAAAGTTTCCCAAAAAAAAGTGACAATTTAAAAAAAATTGTTCGAAATGGAATTGATGTAGGTGTGGTTTACCAAACCAATGTGGGTGGATGAACCTTCTTTATCCAAAATGGGATTGCTGTAGTCATGGGGGTTGGGTCACTCAAGCCCCTCATACCCATAAGTGCCTTAACCATTTCCCTAGTAATCCATGTGAGAATGATCTAAGTCCGAAAGTTAGTAACTTTACAAGCAAGGGTGACTAATTGATCCTCACTTCACTTAAGACTAAAGCCATTTTTGCAAGGCCATATCATCAAGGGGTATGTGACCCAACTTCCACTAGTGCACCATCCATTCAAAACCTCTTATGCCTTCACCAAAGTTCCACCTTGGTAACTTGCTTTTGTACTTCCACTTGAGATTACCTATGTAAGTGGGCAAGTATGTAAGGCACTTGATGGCTACTAAATACAATGATACATATGGATATGGGTTAATATATAGCTAACCATAGTGGTTAGCTTTAGGACAAGAATACAACCAAAAAATGTTTTCTATCCAAATGCCATCTATCCTGTAATGGGGTGCTAGTGGGTGCTAGTTCACTTTGGCCATTGTCACCGCCCTAATTGATTCAAGGCTTGCTTACTAGCATTATGTTGATGTTAGGAAGGATGAGAATTATCACTTTTCCACACCTAATTTTGGTGTTAAGGCCTTGTCCTACTTGGCATTTAACATGCCCGACATGTCACTTTGTGTTGAAATAGTGTAATGCAAACGACAACATACCATTAATGTTTAATATAACATTGATCAAACACAAAATATTATACAAAATGTGATGTTATGTTAGGAATGCCATGATGGACCTTGTATCTTTACCACCATCATTGTCACCTAGCATCACTTTCATTATTCCCCTTGACCCTTCCTCCCCTCCTTTCCTTTATGTTAGTCTCACCTTCACTAGGCTCAAAACACAACCTATTGACAACACATACACTATTGTCAAAACATTGTAAGATTGTCAACATGGTTATTATTATGGGAGGTGTTTGCCAAAATGCAATAATGGCATTTCCTTGTAAGGATAATTTGCAAGCACTTTTGGGAGATTACATACACATATATGATTACAAGAAGGGCTTAGGAACAATGGACCACTAGATTTTAATTATCCATGCGAAAACAACTATGTTTAATCTACCAAGGAATTTCAACAAACAACACTATGACATGATAAATTCCTTCATGGGATCCACTTATTTAGTAAACCCTCTTTACACAAGAAACTTGATGAATCATGATGATAACATCTTTGTTTTCACTATGGCTTAATGGGAATGATGAAGGGTAAAGCCTTGTAGTAAAAGTAATTTAAATTGATCAAGTTTTGCTAAAGCTTATAGAAATGAAGTTGATCAAGTTGTGTTAAAGCCTAGACAATGGAGGTCAATTAGTTTCTTGCCAAACATTATTTCTTTGAACAACATCATGTGTCACTAAGTACATCTCCTATTATAGGTTTTATGCTTCTAAGCATTTGCATGGAAACAAATAATGTATTCTTGACATGCATCACAAATTTAACATGTGACAGATTAATAATGAAAATCATGCGAAGTTCATTCCTTCATAGGTTTGTACATTTTACACATAAATATCATGCATTGAAAACACATTTGACACATAGATTTATAAGAAGATGCAAAATTTGAGTGACATTCATTCATTCATAAATGTAATAGATGAAATACAAACATATGAATGAATGAATGTCACATGAATTTCGCATCTTCTTATAAATCCGTGTGTCAAATGTGTTTTCAATGCACGATATCAATGTGTGAAAAATTCGATTTATGAATAAATGAATTTTGCACGATTTCCATCATTAAGTTGTGAAATGTTAAGTTTGTGATGTGGATGTTTTTTATTTATTAAATAGTTTTCCAAAAGAAATCCCAACCAACATTATCTGCATTTAAAAGTGTAATCATGTCGAAGATCAATTAAACAAAAAACCCTATTGATCCACCAATAGATCCTCAAATGGTGAATTTATGTCATTTCAAAGCAAGGAATATAAATCAACAAAAATGTGTAAAATTGCATGACAAAAGCAAACTACAAGTCAATTGCAAAGTTGATTTTCATGTCACAAACTTCATCAGTTGATAAACATATTTTAACTATAAGAAAACTCATAGGAAACTCACATGGAAAGTTTTTCACAAATTTGACCTCAATGGAAGCTTTCACATCATAAAAAAAAAGAGAAAGAAATAATGATTTCCACACAAACAATGTTGTTGGAAAAATCATTTATGAATAAAAAAAATTATTGAACAACATGGTGATTTGTGTTAATGAGAAATGATGTACGACAAAAAGAAATCAATGAACAAGAACATGATGCATAGATGAGAAATGAAATAATGAACATATAAACAATGAGGTAATATGCTAACAATGAAATGTGGTGTATACAACATCAAGAATAATCCTAGGGGGTTTGGTGACAAGAATCTTAACATTGGAACACAATTGTGGATGAAAAAATGTTAGTTCCTAGTGATGATAAAAATAACAATTATTTTGGTGTGGATGGGATGTCAAATGATTGATTGGTAAGTAATCAATTTAGTGATAAGCAAAATGGTAAGTATGATGTAATAAAATATAGATGTTAAGTCTAGTATTGTAAATAAATAACCTTGAATTGGGGCAACATTTGATTGAGTCTAATACCACAAGGAACATCATAGTATCATTTTTTGGGATCACCTTGGGTTCAAGAATAATTTGTGATTTTATGGTACATTACTTGTTTATTTTTTTCATATTCTTACATTACACAGATTGTGTATTTTTTAATGGCACATTGTATGCATGGGAATCAAAATTTGGACATATTTTGATGTTTGTAAATATTTTTTATACAATTTTTTTGAGAATGTAATTATTTTTAAGAATGAAGATAGACAAATTTATTTATGAATCCATGATGACTTTGTACATTTATATTTCTTGTTTCACTAGAATGAATTTTGTCCTTTGCAACCAAGAAATCAATGACTAGATGTTCTAAACAACTACATAATTTTTTCCACGTAATATTTATTTTACATGTAGAAATATATTATTACACATTTATATTAGATGTATCTGTAAAAATGAATAAAACTTATAATTTTAGAAAATTAGTTAATATATTAATATATATAGATAATTGATTTATGATCCATTTATAAATATTTAATGTGGATAAATTATATGGACTCATAAGTCTAGATTAAAAGTTGTTGGTAAAATTATGGTTTATTGGAAGCAAAATTGCATAATATAAATTCTTAAATAAATGAAGGTTTATGATTTGAAAGATATATTTCATTTATTCATGTATTAGCCCTAAAATTTTTTCCATTTACAAATCATGTGTTTGAATTTTATTTTTTTAAAGAATGGTCATTGAAATGTTATTCAATAAAAAAAATCAAATAATTTCTTTTGAACTAAATTTACATTAAAAGAAAACATAATTATCTACATTAATGAAAAACATTTATGATAAAATTTTCAAATTTTCCATTTGAAAAAATTATCAATAATATATGAATTATCAAATTTGAGGTTTTGTGTAATGTTTAAATGAAACATGGTCTAAATAGAATTAAAATTAAATTATTTACACAACAAATGGGGTGACTTGGTGGTGAAGGAGGTGAACTCCAGCCTTGGGGTCAAATGAGATTTGTTGTGGTCAATGTTGGAATATTGATTAAATATTTTGTATTATCTAGACTACTTAGATTAGATGGTTACCTAGGCAAGCCTACCTTGGTAGATTAGGTACTTAACCATTTAAATTAGGTTTTTAATTTAACTTAGGTGATGAGACATGTCAACAATTGGTAAGAAAAAAATCAATGAGATTAAAATAATTGAAATAAAAAATATTTTATTATTTATGTTATATATAATAAATCTATAATAATAAATATTATAAATTTTGAAAGCAATATTCCTCATTTTTTGGGGTGCAATTTGTAATAATAAAAAAACAAAACAATGATGAAACTATCATTAAAAACTTTACATATGTCCGTTTTGACTAATGGATAATATTTGTCACATCATTGTCGCACATTATGTTTTAAATGACAAATGTTTTAAACAATTCCTCTGTAATGACTTTAGGAATAATAATCATTTTTGTCATTTATGATAATAATATTAATTATAAATTTAGTCATATATTTAAAAATTTCTACCAGTGTTAAAAGAAACACCTAAACATATGCTTGAGGATCGTATCCAAGATTAATGTTAAAATGTGTATGGTTGAACATCAAGAAAAGTATTCATCCAAGGTTGATCATTGTATGTTTTTTAAAACATCACAATATTAATAATCACTATTTTTTGCAAACCTTTTACTTTATTCCCATCATGTTTGTCAAAATTGACTCTATTTCAATGTAATTTTAATTTATCAAGTTTATTAAATAATTTTCATGTGAAATTATTCGGACATGGTGTTGATATTTTTCCAAAATCATCAATTTAAATGAGAATTAAATTCTAGCAATAATTTGTGAAACGATGGAAACGTTTGAGTTCGAGTTTAATTTTTGTGCAAGAATAAAAAACAAATCTTCCCTTGCTTGAGAAAAGAAAAAAATGAGAAAGTTTGAATTGGTTTTTTATTTTTTTTGGAAGGGCACATGACATGTGTGCATTTCCATATACATGCTTTTCACAAAACATACATATAGACATTACTATTTTAAAAATATAGATTAAGTCATAAGTCAATTATGGAAAGGTTAAAGTATTTAATGTCCTAATTAATCACCAATAAGCTAGTAACCAATGTTCATAACAAAAGAGACCCAAGTTCTAGTTCAATTAGCAACAATCGACGTAAGATGTCATAGTTTAATTTAATTATGAGTGATTAGTAATAATCAATGTCTTAATTCAATCCCCAAAACATAAAAGTGCCATGAGAAAAATTCTACGTGTATTTGGAGGGCATTTTATGAAGTTGAATTTTCCCTTTATAAAAAAGGGCCGAGCATTTCACTCTTAGAAAAGCCCCCACCTTTTTTTTTCATTATTTCTCACGATTCTCAAGTATCAATGAACAAAAAAGTGATGTTTTTTTGGTTGATTCGTTACGTTGGATCATGCTTAAGGAGTGAGGTGTTCTTGAAATAAATAAGTGTCCTTGGGTGAGGGTTTCCCAAAATAAGCACATTGGCCGAGGGTGCTTATTTTGGGAAAGCCCGGCTCCTTGGGCATTACCCTCCTCAAGAGGTGGCCATTGGTTGCTAGCCCAGCTAGGAACTTGAAAGAAACATAAGTGACAATGTCCAAATGGTAAGCACAAACTATGAAAAAAATGCTTTTTGTAATTTGAACAAAATTATTTTCTTGACTGCTCATTTTGGGGTGCTCCTTTGGGTTTGCATTTGAATGATGATTTGTAGAGCTTGAGAAGGCGCTCCCATAACATTTTAAATCACTCAAAATGGAGAAGAATTGAGAAAGATCTGCCAAAGTATTCGGTGATAGGCTAGTGTTTTGTGGTTGGGGGAATGTCTGCCCTAGTAGTGCTTTTCTTTCGCAATGTTGTGATATTGCCACATTGGCAATTGCCCACGAGGAGATTTTAGTAGCCACGTCTGGCTGGCTATACAGACCAGCTATGAAAGAAGAAATTTATTAAAATCCTTTTTTATATCTTGAGTACATTGCTTGAACCAACGTGTAGAGAGATACATGGCGAATTTTTAGAATTTTTTATTCATTTTGGGAAATTTTGGGAGCTTTTTAAAAAAAAAGAAAGAAAGGGAATATTCGATATATATATATATATATATATTATATTGAAAAAATATTTCGTCAAATGACGAATTAATTAATTTTTTTGGGCAACTTAGGGCGATTTAGTGCAATTTTTTAAAAGGAAAGTAAGGGAATATTCGATAAAGTGTATATACTTTTAAAAAAGTTATTTCGCCAAATGACGAATTTAAAATTTGTTTTTGCGGCAATTTAGGGCGATTTACTGCGAATTTTAAAAAGAAAGTAAGGGAATATTCGATAAAATATATATAGTTTTTGAAAATGTATTTCGCTAAATGACGAAATTTTAAAGAATTTTTGTATTGATTTTTGGCAATTTAGGGAGATTTGTGTTGATTTTTTTTATAAGAGTAAAGGAACTTACGATAGAATATATATATAGTTTTTGAGAAAGTATTTCGCCAAATGGCGAAAATTCTCCAGAAAAAAAAGAGAAAGAAAAAAAACTCTGCTTCTGGTGAATATTTGAAAAAACATTTAATTATAATTTCGGGCGTGACGATGACCGGGTACAGGCCTCCATTGCCTGCGAACACGTGAAGCCCACTGGCAGTGCGCGTGCGTAGGCCGGCCCACCCGCGCTCCCCTCCCATCTCCCTTCCTTCCTTCCTTCCTTCCTTCTTTCCATTCTCTCCTGCTCCTCCTCCGACGCAGCATGTCGAAAGTACCAAACACAGCGTCAAAGCCTGCCTTTGCGTTGCAGTGGATAAGTTGCAGCGGAGAGAGAGAGAGAGGCGGGCGGGATTCGATCCGTCCATTCAGACAGCAGCAACAGCAGCATAAAAAAAAGAGAACTTCTTTCATATAAGCGCGCAGATCAGAACTGCCCGTAAGCTGTACTACCCCGAATCAATAATTTGTCATGTTAGAGATCTCTGTAAAGTCAAGGAAACACATTATCGGTGAGGGGCGGGTTGATGAGAAAATTATTCCAGCTCGGTCAGGGCAGAGGGACAGAACCGCGACAGAGAACAAACACGCGGGTACCCGCATGTCGTCGTCGTCTTCTTCTTCTTTTCCTTCTTCGCAGTTGTTCTTCGCCGCTTCACGGCATCGCTGTTGCGCCTTGCTGATCTGCCCTCACGTGGGTGGTATCACGTGGGGGTGTGGGGGGTACGGGGGCGAAGAAGACTTTCCCGGGTGCAGTGAGATGGAGCGATAGTAGAGAGAATGCAGAGGGGGATGGATGTTCTTCCGTAAATGCAGCTGCTGCTGCTGCAGGTGTTGTTGATTTTTTGTTTTTTGTTTTGTTTGGTTTTGTTTTGTTTACGGACAAGAACAATGTTCATCAACATCGTTGTCGGCACGCGGATCGCCCTGCTGCATGCAGGACCACCTCCATCCAGCATGAGCTCCAGGTTTTAGCCCACTTGCAGTAAGAAAAACGCCATCCTCTTGTTGTTGTTATTGTTTTTGTTGTTGCTGCTGCTGCTGCTGCTGTATTCGTCTTTTTTGGTGAGGAGGATTTTGCAACGTGTTTTTTGCAGAACTCTGATAGTCTGCAATGCCCCGGCCGGGAATCAGCAGCTGCATCAATGCAGAGTACCGGGAGCAGTAGTGCAGGTCATCGAGAGACAAGTTTTTCTGAACATATTGTAAGTGCTTTCCTGCTGTTGCTGATCTGTAGCAGCTTACAATATTAGTTGCTTGATTCATCCTACATGTCAAGCACAGAAGCTTAATTGTGAGATGCATCAAACTTCTTCGTGCAGAAAAAAAATCATCAAATGCAGCCTCACGAGACTGATCCTGACAATCCAAGCTTTGAGCCGGCTGCACCAGAAATTGCTGATCCTGCAAGCGCACCTGCATCGGAGAACACGTCGAGTGCGCAATATGTTCGGCGGGATCAGGCATCGACGCCGCCTGCCAATAACAACCCTTATCAAAGTTTCTCAAGTAAAATGGCACCACCAAGTTCACAAGATGGAAGAGCACTAGGTCACATGACAGTACCGCGGGGCACTCTTCCATATGCTGCATGGACGTCCTCCAGTTTCAACGAAAGTCGACTAGATGCAGCACCACCGAAAAGCAGCAGCACCCATGACGTTTGCGGGGAGCTGCAGGCATTACCACTACCACGTCCACCACCTTCTTCCAAGATCTGTTTGCAGAACTTCGAAGGCGGTTCCATGGCACCAATATCAAGTTCACAACAGCTAAGACGGCCAGTTCACAAACTGGCAAGTCTTCCATATGCCGCATGGTCCGGCCCGAGTTTCATGAATAGCGAAAGAGGATCACTTGTTGCAGCGGCACCACCTCCGGAAAGCAGCAGCACCCAAGCTGCTGCTTGCAGCAGCCTGTTCACTGCTTCAACACCAGCTTCTAACCCAGCAGCTACAGCAGCTTCTTGTCAGAGTTTCGGAGCTTCAACTTCTATACCTGCAGCAAGTTCCCAACACCCAAGTACTAGAATTCACAGACTAGATCATCAAATTACTCCACATAATTACACTTCTGCAAAAGCCTCAAGTGAACGATCGGACACTTTTCTTCTTAGTGAGCGGGACGAGAAACGACAGAAGATCACTCAGCAGGTGAGTTAGCTGCCACAACTCTACTCCCTTCGTTCAGGAGGACTGAACCCACTGACCGAGAGTATATCTTTAGACAATCTGTTATTGAAACCATTTCTGGACATCAGCTTCAATCTCCTGGAATTATACTAGATTCTGGTGTAACTTTAAGACTGGATCATGACCTTCAGGATCCCAAATTACACAAGGCGCTAGACTTGGATGATTCCCTTGCGGGGAAATTGTCTAACTTTACCTCCAAGAAACTAATTTAGTGCAAGTACAATAGGGAATTGTGCAACACTGGGGAGTTTTGCAACATTCCCAGGGAGCCAACCTCACAGGGAAAGTTCAATTCTGGGCCATCTAGAAAGGGTAGTGTGTGAACCAATGTCAAAGGGGAAGTTGGAAAATTTTCCCTCGTTGGAAAGCACCTATATATTGGGGGAAAAGAATGAATTTTCCCATTGACATTGGTTCTAAGAGGGATTTCTAACAGGGATAACTGAGAGCTTTGCCACATTCCACACACAGGGATTTGTATGAAAACTCCTTGTGATATATATAAAGCTAGGTTCCATTGGAACTTCAATGATCATTGCAGTTCATGATGATGAGAGTAAATATGTGTGTGTGTTACGTTGTTCAGCTTGAATTATATTCTTAACAGCACTTGAGAAGAAAGAGGAAAAAAAATATTCACAACAAATTTCACAAAATTTCAGCTGCTTGGAAACTGTTGGAACCTACTGTAGACATATTGAGTATTGAAACCTTCAAAGCATGTTCAAAGCAATAATGAAGCTGTAATGAAGCTGCAATGCTTACAAGTGCCCAGTGAGAGAGGCATGGTGGTTCACAGGCTCCTGCCAGGGTACTTGCAACAACAGCCTGCTTGAGCAGTTTTCTATGTAGGATCAATATTCCTGGGTTGCTAGTTTCTGTTAAGCAGTACTACTTGTCTTCCTATATAATGAACCAACAACTGAAGAGATTTTGTTTTGGTGTGTACTGGACCAGAGACAAGTTGCTGCAGCTCAACTAACTGACAACTTGAATAATCCCAGTGCATCCCATCATGGATTACAAGCTGGGCACAATCACCTTGTCTCTCCCAAGGTAAAATATTGTGGAATTATATGTTATTGTGCAGGATTATTAAATAAATTGCTGAATTTTCATGATCGAAAAAGCTTCGTGCAGATTCAATCTTTTGTAAGTCAAATTTGTGAATTATGCCTTTAGAGGGAGCCTTTGTTTGTTGGCTTCAGCAGAGAAAGAAATTTGGAAGTGAAATTGAATACGGGTTTTTGGGAACTTGTCTGAAATTATACCTAAATTATTACAAGTCTTCCGATCATAGCAAAAACAAGAGCTCTCTACTATGCTCAATATTGATCCTCTTGTGTCAGTTGAACACAGTGTTGCAGCATTTCAACAAGTTTCTACATCTGGTAGTTAGTACCTGACATCTTACGACTTTCTATGACTATTTGAAACCACCTGATTCCAAGGGTCCTGGCAATTTTCCTGATTTATGTTGTTTTGGCCATAAATCTGGGCTGCCCTGAATACAAGCAACAGGATCTGATATGGGAGAGCATGAAACGCTATTGTGCAATGGTGTTGGATGAAGAGAGCCGAGAATTCTTGGGGACAGCTGTTCTCTTTGTGCAGCAGCCTGTGCATACAGACCAGCATCTTGAGGCAGGTTTGCCAAGAACCTGCAAATCGGCATGGGTCACTAGTGTGAATGCCTTGGCAGGGCGCAAACAAGTGCTGGTGCAAAACAGCAATGGGGAGAGCCACTTGGCCGTTCTGCTTCTCACATCAGTAACATTTGACCTGGTGTTCTTGAGTGTTCACAAGATGTCTGCAACATTTGGGCTTGCTTTTCTGAGCATGGTGACATCCCCTTCTAGTCTTCCCCACCGTTCCTTTGTTGATGCACAACATGGTGATCTGGTCTATGTCTTTGGGTACAGTTCCATTCTCCCATTGAATGTCAATGATAATTGTTTTTCCAATTTTCTCTATGAATTCCCTTTCATTCAACCAGGTGGAAGATCTGTAAGTTGGTAACTCTAAAGATGCTGAGCAACCTTGCAAATGGTGATACTCATGAAGCTCAACAAGTTCCTTCCTAAGTCTGGTGCGAATGCTACTAGTCTGGAAAATCTTTTGATATTGCACTGAAAAACAAGGTTGGTTGTTGGCAAATGATGCAGGTATGAAGTGAATTCGGAGACGGAGCAGGCCCAGACAATGCCTGTTGTTCATTTGAAGCTTGGGAGAATCGTGGATGCTGCAGGTGGGAAACAAGATTATCTACTGGAAATTGACTTCGCATCTTCCATGTTAGGAGGAGCTAGAAGCATTCCAAAGGGGTTTCTTGGTGGCTTAATTGTACGGGCTGATGGATTATGGACAGGCTTGATCACTTGTAACACACTATGCTGCAGTTATAGAACTGTTACTGAGTTCATCTCAGCTTCCAAAGTCTACTCCCTGCTCCAGGAGATTTGAAAGGAAACAGCAAATTAGAAATATTAGGGCTCAGTGATTCTAAGACTCCTGCAAAGAAAGAGATAGAGAGATATCCCTTTGTGATGGAAACTCATGCAACACACGACAAGCCGTGGCCAAAGTGCCAAACAAAAGAGGCCTGAGCTGTTTAAAAGAAGTACTAAGCTTCCAGCAATCATGGTGATGATAGAAATTGCTCTGGAAGGTTGAAACATGCTGGATTCTCCTGTATACCTAGTTGTCCTCATAGCTTGGAGATTACTGGATACATTGGTTGTAGAAAAAATTGAAGAAATTGCATTCAAACCTGCAGCACTTCTCACTTAAAAGAAGTTAGTTCTGTACTCCACATCCATGCCTATCTTTCTATGTTACCATCTGCACCCTGATTCCGGGCCTCAATCTTTTTTCCCTGACATTTCAGCTTCCATAGTTGCAGCAAACCAATAATATTTAAGAGAGCTGGGTGGTGGAGAACAAGGAGATGCTGCAATGGGGTAGGTGTTGCCATAGTAGTAAAACTTGCTAACCACATAGCCTGACATACCCATTTTACCCTTATGATCTCCTGGGTGATGACCAAATGCAGAAGAGTAGTTTTATCCCCGAGCCTAAATGTTTTTGCATCCTTCATGGCATTTCCCCTCCATTTTGTGTCAGGTTCCCTGTCTTGAGTTGAGCACCTAGAGCTTCCACCAATTGTTACACAGTTGTCCAACTTTCCTTCAACTCCTTTTTTTTTTTTTTTTCCTTTTGGGTTGTGTCTACTCGTGCTCTCATTTGCCTTGTACTTTTGATGGATGGGTTCCCCATCCTTGATTTTTATATACAGGGTTTTTCTTCTAATTTGCTCTCTCTTAAATTCTATGTGGACCCAGAAAGCCGTTCTTGCTGGCAGAGCAGAAAAATCTGTGAGCAGGTCCCAAATGTTATGCAGGATGTACTCAAGACATCTTACAACTTTGAAGGATGTATCAGCTTCCATTGGGAAAGTACCCACTGCAATCAGATAGCATAAAACTTGGGGAAAATCTGTCACTCTGCAAATCTTCATTTTGTTGGAACTGGTACATACAGCTTACCCTTTACCCACCGGTTCCATGTTCCAAAAAGTGAGAACCTCCACAACACAGCTCAAAACTAAAAACCTCTTGAAATGTAAAAGCCACTGTCAAGCGCCCCCCTGGGTATGTAGGGAGCTTATAACACCTTATGACCATAATGCTTGAAATGGCACCATACTCTACACATAACATTGCATAGTGCCTTATGGATTTCATAAGGTCATTGTGATTTTTTTGTAGAAAAGCTTTACTGACATTTTACACAGGTAGGGATCTGTTTTTCAAACCTTTTGAAGTTCCAATTACTCTCTTTTCAGGTTGCTGGCTTCATGATGGTATCCTCAAATACCCAAAGTGATCCCAAGAAAGGGTCTCAAGATTGAACCTTTTCCTATACTTAAGAATTTGCCATTACAAACTCTGCCTATGATACTAAAGTTATCCATAAAAAAAATCCTCACTTTGGGTGTCACTTTTAGATTCACTTTAAGTGTTCATCCTGCCTTTAAAACTATCCATAAAGTTCACCAAAGTGAGGATCACTTTTCAAAACTAAAGATGAACATCTCCAAGTGGTCATCATAATTTCTATTGTAACCATGCTAGTTATCTAGGTTACCATCACATGGATTAAGGAGTTACCTAGGGTAAGGAACTAACTAGGTTAAGATTGGCCTAAGGGTTACTTATGGTCTACTTATGGAGCTACTAAGGGGACTACCAATGTAAGGACTAACTAGGAACCTACTTAAGTTGAAGGATACCTAAAAGCTATTTAAAAAGTTACATAAAGTTTACATAAGAAATTATGAATAAGTCTTAAGTAACCCTTAGGTAGTCTTTAGTTAGCTTCTTAAATAATTTTTAGGTATCCCACAATCTAGGTAGACCTTTAGGGAGTCACATGCAAAACATAGAAGACAAATAGGAAGAAATTCAAATTTCATTTTGGGTTGAGGAGGAAATTTGAGTTTCCTCCATTATTTCCCTTTTGCATTAGTTGTCCCTTCTTGCATTTTGATTGTTCTTTTTAATTTCAATGAAACTCATTGTTCTATTGTAAGGTTTTATTGATTTTGTGGATAATTTCATCGCATCAAAATATATACAATAAATTAGTGAAATTTTTGAATGAACACCTATACCTTATTTCAAGTCTACATGGTAATAATGCAAGTTCATTCTAATTCCTCATTAGTCTCACTGTTTGATTTCAAATTGACATGTTGGACACCTAGTGTAATTGCCGTTGGGACATTGCCATGTAGATTATATACATTACTACAAGGCCCATGACTTTTGTAAGCCTTGTGATTATTTGAACCATTCATAATTGGTTTGGTTTATTTGTATGTCTCCAAGTTTCAAATATTTTAATTGTTCTTGTAGGATTTCTTTTGTGCATGTGCTTTTTTTTCCTCAATTTGTAAATTGGCTTCACCTGACATGACATATGTTGCCAAGATTGCCCATATTGCACAATAACATTATTTGTAGTTATGCATGATGTGTTATTTGTTATGGGTGTAGTCACCCATAAGGAATCAATAGTGTCCCCTTAGGTGAAGTATTAAAAAGTAATGGGTTAATTAATCATGTTGATGTGGACTAATAAGATCGGTTATTTGAAAGGAATATTTTTGATTTCACAATTTATAAATAAAAATAAGTTTATTATAATTTCTTACAACCCAAACAAATGTTTCCTTATATCACTATGTTAATGTGTGATTGGTACTTCCCATGTAATTCTTATTGTAATCTCCATGTATAAACGCCCACATTTGAACACTATAGGTTATTTCATTGTGAAAATGCTAAGAATGGCCACTAATTATTATAGCTTTTGAAATGCTATTACAAACATTTTAGGCCAGTACAATTTTGCATCTTATTTATACATGTTTCATACATGTTTTAAATAGATGTCATTCGTGTATAAACAATACAAACTTATGAAATAAACAAATTTCACATGATTATTATTATCAAATCATGGTCCATGAAATTTGTGTTAATGCTTTCACTTGTATTAAGCTCTATTCTCTTTGCATTAATGAATTTTTTCAATTTGGTTGTTTGGATTTTCTTCTATAGATTTTAGAATTTGAGATAAACATGAGCTCACGCTCTTTCAAAACGGAGTCGATGTTCCTGTGCTATCATTAGATAGGTTCATATTGTTTAAAGATGAATTCAATTTTCATTTTTATTTGAGTTTTTGAACATGTATGAAAGTTTTTGAATTGATCAGTGGTTGATTATGAACAATGTGTTCACATCGCTACTGTTTGTCATTGTGCATGCTAGTAGGAAGACAATGGATGAAACATCATTTGTAGTGTTAGTTGTTGGTGCAAGTTGTTGAAAATGGAGGACATTTTGCTCATCATTACAGGGTTGCAACTCGCTTGACATTGATGTTGTTTGATGTAGATTTCACAACAAAATTTGCTTGCTATTAGAGGTGTGGATCTTATCATGAAATTGGAGCTTCATCATAGTTTGTAGACTAGTCGGATAATTAAGAGTTTTGTAACCATGTCCAAGTGGGCTGGCATATATGTGTATTCATTCAATGGATTGACAAAGGGTCTTGCTTGATTTGCTTGATTACAGATCCACTGGTACAAACGCTCTCTAACTTGGAAGAGGCAGTCATCAAATGGCTGACTGGAAGTCAAGTCCCATCATACACAAGTTATACAATAACACTGCACATTATATCATTGCACAATTGCTACAATCCGTGTCAGATTGTATTAAAAATTCATCAACTCATGTCATTAAATGCATAACAAACTCAGACAATAAGAGGGTTGCATGACGCAACCCTCGACGTTACATGATCTGCAGGACTTAAAATGAAGGCAGTACAAAAGTATAACTACATTTCGTTTTTCATTGTCTGCTCTTTGCTCGATTCATATCTTTACAAAACAAGATGGGTGATACCAAAGACACATTTGGGCCCGTGATTATGCACATTTTTGGGTGTGTAATGAAGCATTAAGAAGCATGTTAAATTTTTTTAACATCGCATGCATGATCACAGGTCCACATGTCTTTGGGCAGGAACAATATGCGTCTAGGCTTCACTAGATACATTTTAATTGGGCATCTGAGCAGGCATGAGAAAAGAAATGTGACAGTATCGTTAGTACTACCTGCATCTAAGAAAGGCTGCTGATTTAATGTCGGTCAGCAACAAATGTTTCATTGAAATCCTCGTCCATGAACTTCATGCCATACTCATTATACCTGCAATCGGCTAATTTTCTTTTAAACTCTGAAACCTTATGATTAAGCTTAAGCACAAATTACAGTCTTGTCCAATGCTTTTTTTTTTTCCAATTTTCTGAGGTAAGTGATCTGGCCATCATCAAAGAGAATTTAGCCAAATTTTTTTTTTTTTGCAATTCTGGCGATTAAAAACCTCCAAAATCATTTAGTAGGGTTACTTTGCGAGGAGCTAGACTAAGGATTCTTTAAACTTTCACATGTGTTGCCATTTTACTCTATTTTTTAAACCTAAAAAAAAAAACACTTCTCCAGTGGGTTGAGTGCTCAACAGCCATTAATTAAGTAGAATAAATTGTGGGTTTAGGGTTCTTTAAAGTGGAATTATTGTGCTCAATCTTCTTACACTATTTAAAAAAAGGAGACTTTATTGTACGTTATTATTACACTAAACTACACCTGCAAACTTTGTTGAAGTTTTCAAACCCTCTGAAACATTCTTCCATCCTCATCATTAAGTTGTTGTAGTAGTAGTCAAGATAAGTATTAAGTACCCAACCCTACCCCCCAAAAGCCCAAAAAAAACCCTAATAAAAAGATAGGGTTGCTTCTTCCTCTGACTGACTGATGATGGAGGAATCATCATCGTCAGAAGAAAAAAAAGGGCACAGTTTCCCCATTAGGGTTTATCTAAACCCTAAACTCGCCTTCCTTCCCTTAGGGTCAATTGAAGGTGCAAGGAGGCCTATTTAACTAGTGCCGATCAAGAAAGGTTCCATGTAGTAAGAAGTATACACACCCTCTCTAACTAACTCAATGAAAGGTTAAAGTGTACACCCTCTAACTCTACCCTCAAACTATTAAGGTTAAAGTGTACACCCTCGAACTCTACCCTCAAACTATTGCAAAAAGGAAAAAGAGACTTTGAGCTTCTGATCAAAATTTTGGGGGTGCATTTTGAAAACTGGAATGTCCCATTGTTGTTTGCTTTTGCTTTTGATACCCGGATGTTACCCCTGTGGACAAGGGTGTGTATAAGAGACTCTAAGAAGGTTGGGTGTACACCAGGTACCTATTTAAAATTTTTTTTTAATAAATGTGAGTATATATTGGAACCGGGTCTTTGAATTTTGTGGCAAACATGGGTGCCCAAAGTGATACCCGTATGGGTCGTTGCAGCTTCTGATACCCGGCTCACGCCTGCCGTCTATACCATACCAACACTGGTCTGGAGTCTGGGGGGGCTAAGTGACCCAAGAGAAGGCCGGGTGGACCCCTGTGATGGGAACCGTGCCCTATAAAGGGCGTCCAGCAGGAGCGCTGTCGGAACTGCTGCGGTACCCGCGATACAAAGGCACGCGTAAAAAATTGACGCGAAAAAAAAAGAAACGAAAAATGTCGTAAAGTTTGTGTAGATTTTTGTCGCAGAAGTTTGAAAAAATCACACACATACACACACACATACTGCTGGCGGTTAGTCGTAGAGACGACCGTTGAGATAGATCGTCGAGACGAATTCTCGATCGGAGTTCCGTTCGATTCCTTACATTGCCACGGATCGATTTGATATATATTTCTTCCGGCATTGGGTTTCGCAAAATCGGCCACAAAAGACACAATACTGCCCACCAAACGTGTCGCGTTTGTGTCTAGGGGACAAAGCGAGACGGGCGAAGAAGATGGAGAAGAAAGAAACTTGACGGGGTAAGAGAGTGAGAGGAAGAAGGGATGGAGAAACGAGGCCATTGTTGTTGTTGTTGTCGTCGTCGTCGTCGTTGCCAGGAGTAATTGCAGAGGAAGGGGGACGGACTTGACGAGACTATAGTAGCAGGGATCGATTCATAGCGCTACTACGTGAATCGCTATGCAGCATCGAGAGGAGGGAGCCGCGAACGGTCGAGTCCTAGGAGAGCCATTGCTGCGATTGATTGTTGTTGAACGTGGCGGAACGGAGACCCTCAGATGAGGGATCGTGTGGATTTGGACGAAGATGGCGACGGGCCGCAGGCGGGGTCGTCTTCGTCGTCTTCTTCTTCTTCTTCTTCCTCGGCGCCCATAAGCTACTTGTTGTTGTTCGTTTTGTGCATAATTCCGTTGCTGTCGGTTCGTTGGCGAGCGGCTGTGAAATCTTCTCCTCCTTCTATCTCGTCCACTGCTGCTGGCAATCGTGTTAGTACTAATCCTCCTCCTTCTGGTAATTCGCTGCCTTCGTTTGTGGCCATCGGGGGCGGCGGCGGTGGCAACAGCGGTCGGAATCGGTGGTCGAAGACGAAATCGCCACCGAATGCTCCAAGTATGATTACTAAGGTTATTGCAGCAGTAAGAAGACCAGCTCCTTCTTCTCCGTCGCCTAAGATTACGAAGTCGTCGTCTTCGCCGCTCAGCAGTTTGTACCATAAGTCGCCAAGCAACTGGTTTGCTCCGCCGCCTCCTCCTCCTGCGAGAAAAGGTCTGAAGGCGTCTTCTTCGCCGGCTATGGCGAGTAAAAGCAGCGGAGGAGGAGGAGGCAGCTCCTCGCCGCCTTCGTTGCCCCCTGCTGCCTTCGTGCAGCCTCCTACGACGTTCGTGAAATCTCGAGGAGGAGTCATGCCCAAATCCGTGACGCGGAATTCCAAAGAAGATGTCGTCTCCATGACGGGCTTCTTAGGTACCGAGGGCTCCAATGTCGATGTCGACTTGCTGGTGCTCATGACGCATATCCAATCGGCTTGTAAGCACATTGCGGCGGTTCTAGCCTCTCCCACCGAGCTTCAAGCCTCCCTGTCGGATTCGAGTTTTTCCTATGCTGCCGAAAGAGATGCTCCAAAACCCTTGGACATTATTGCGGTTAGTGCACTGCTTCTCTAAACATCCTTGTGTTAGGTTAAGGTCCGACCGTTGTTTGTCCATTGCTTTCTGCCGCTTGCAAACACGAAGAACAGAATCGAGGCACCTTTCTGTCCGGTTGCACTCATGAACCATCATCCATGAGCCTTTTTGATGATGTCAAAAACAGGGTTTCAAGTGTGGAGTTGTATTGTACAACTCTGTAGTGGGGGTGGGGGGTGGGGGGACTATTGTAAATCTCTTACATGGCACACAGTGCTGGCAGGCAGAATAATATCATGAAGGCGGCTCTTCGAAGCTCTGGGAAAGTGGCAGCAATAGCTTCAGAAGAAGAGGATGCAGCCATTTGGTTTGGGGAAGGACCCTTTGTTGTTGTTTTTGATCCTTTGGATGGTTCTCGCAACATTGATGCTTCAATTCCCACAGGCACCATCTTTGGAATCTACCGAAAGTTACCAGAAGCTGACCAACTACCTCTGCCAGAAAAGGCAACTGTCAATGTGATGCAACGAGGAGAGAGGCTTGTGGCGGCAGGCTATGCACTTTACTCATCTGCAACTGTGATGTGCATTTCAGTGGGCTCAGGCTTATATGGCTTCACATTGGATCATTCAATCGGTGAATTTGTGTACAGCCACCATGACATTCGGATTCCTGAAAGAGGTGGCTTTTCCTCCTCACTTTTATGCATTCTTTGGAACAATCATTAGACCTTTGGTTGACATTTAAGGTACTGTCATAACAAGATCTTGTTGGAGTAGTGATGCAGCAATTTTCTTGCACAGCAGCTGATGGATTACTTTCCTGTATGCAGGGCAAATTTATTCAGTTAATGATGCCAGGTATTTTGACTGGCCATCAGGGTTACGGAGATATATTGACAACATCAGGCAAGGGAAAAGCCAAACTCGGAAAAAATACTCAGCCCGGTACATATGCTCCCTAGTAGCTGATCTCCACCGTACAATTCTCTATGGTGGGTTAGCTATGAACCCAAGGTCACACCTTCGACTAGTGTATGAAGCAAATCCTTTAAGCTATTTGGTGGAGCAAGGTGGTGGTAAAGGGACTGATGGGAAGCACCGAATCTTGGAGATTAACCCTATCAAGTTGCATCAGCGGCTTCCTCTTTTCTTGGGCAGCATGGCAGACATTGCTGAGCTTGTGAGTTATGGTGATGTACAGCAGCTAGAGAACCCTGGTTATGAAGTCTGAGCTATGTTATCTTGCTAATGGGCAAGGTATGATTCAGCATTGCAATGCTAGAACATTGGTTTGGTCCATCAATGTACATGGCCCTGCTTCATTGTTTGGACCATATTGCCAAGTGTTGGTCACTTTCACGTGGAGTTACCAAAACTTCAAATATCCTCTGGAGTGATAGACACTGAAGGCACTCAGCATTGGGTGAATAGTTAAGTCAAGATTTATGTAGATGTAAAGTCAATGCTAGCTCATGTCTCAAGACTTTCTCAGAGCTTTCAAATTGAGATGACAGTTTTTATTCAGTTTTATAGACTTTTATTCAGAGATTTTGCCAAGATAATTTGTTGATGGCCATAAGATTGGCAGGAAGTTTTCTGAATCACACATAACAATAGCTCACTTACAGGGAACACAGGCAGATTTTAGGCTGTACTTGTGATTCTGTAAATCTTGTAAGTCAACCACTTGGTGATGACTTGCTGTGCATTGTTTAAGCATGGATAGGGATACTGAATTTTTCTTTCCTTAGTTCCTTCACTTTCTTAGGTTTTGTAAAATTTGCAGGCTTGTCAAGTGAGACACAATTGGCCCTGAGTCGTTGACTGCCATGCTCTTTTGATAGTCTTGAAACTGACCATTTTGTAGATATAAATATTGAACTGGATTGGCTCTGTAGTACTTGGAAAATTTATTTGGGTGACCTGGACGAGCTGTGCTCTTTTACCATGAAGTATATACCTTCTGGCATCAAGGGTACTGGAAAGGAGTTGCAGCATTTTTGTTCTACAAACCTGTCACTGAGGCTTTTGCAGTTTGCAGTGACAGCCTCCATTGTAGCAGACTTAAGGGATATGAGTTTTGCTGCAACCTTTCTCTTTTTGGTTTCTTTTCAATTGCCCAACATTGTGCAGTGCATGTGCCAGGGACCCCTCATTTGTATGGTCTAAAAAATTTCAATTCTGTTGTTCAAGCAATTTCTTTCCAGGTTGCATAGCAAGGTTGCATTGCGGTTTGTGATTTCTTAGGTTTTGAGAAGACATTGCAATTGTCAGGTTGCATTTGTTTTTGTGCTTTTGAGAAGACATCTCAAATACATCAAGAAGGCTTCGAATAGATAGAAAGTGAAGGCTTTTCTGAGGAGGAGGATTTCTTTTTCCCAGCTTACCTATGTGGCTCGTGTGCTTACATCTGCTGTGATCACAAGACCTCATTGGATTAACACTTCTGCCCAAATCAATTGCTGAATTGGAAGTGCAATTTGACACAATTCACCTTCTTAATTCATTTGTTCCCTGGTTTCTCACTGCAGGGATGCACCAATTCGAATTCTATGAATTCTCTTGCATCATCAAAGTGGCGAGAAAAGGTGAGCACTGAAGCATTTGAGTTGGCCCCAAAGTATGGTGAGGGCCATTTCTGTATGGAAGCGCCCCCAGGGATGTTGATAATGCACATGACATGATGCATGAAATGTTCTGGCTTTTGGAAGCATGAAATTCATTGTCCATGTTCCATTGCTGTACACCAGAGGTGGTGGGTGAGGTCTGAGATGGGGTATGGGAACTGGGAGCTTGAAGTGCCATGGCTTCTTGTCCACTGATGATGTTGAACAGTTATCCAGGTGTCTGTGTTGCTGGGGTAGCATTGATGGAGACTGTGGAGTTGGTGGCATCAAGAAGGTCAACATCATTCAAAGCTGCTTCACTTCTGGTACATTAAAAAAAGCTTGCTGCCCATGGGTAGCAGTCTGCTCATTCCTCCTGCATTGGAAAGAAATAACTCTTCCAGAGTACCTTACCTTACTCATCTACAACCATCCTCAGAAAACTCCCCATGTCAGTCAATTCTAACTGTGCTCAGCATGTCCTTGATTTAGAAATGCTCCAAAGAGTGGCCCAGCAAGACTAGCAAATTGTTCCATCCATTGAATCCAGCAGGGTACTGTTCAAGTGATCTGTTCCATGCCCAGTCACTGCTTCTTTTCCTGCTACCTCAGTTTCTTTGCCCCAGTTAGACAAAGTCTCAAATAGAGAGCTAGTCCTTTTTGCATGAGTGATCGATCATAGGTGGTGAGAAGTGCTCGTTGAATCTATACCTGAGCTCCATTGAAGGAAAGACTTGCAAATCCAACAGTTACATCACTGCCTGCAGCTTCAGCACTGTTGTCACCTTGTCTGTCTTTGGCATATGGAGACAAAGATGCTGGTCAAGCTTGGTGTCTTATTTCTGGTTTCACCTCTGCACAAACCCAATTTCTCAGTAAATGAATGGGACAGGGGCATATCATAGGGGTTCAAAACCTGTGATGCTGCTTTGAGTGGGTTCTTTACCCTCCACAATAATTGATGCAACAGACATGATGGTATTATTTAAGTAAAGATTCTCTTACTCAGGGAACAGCCTTTTTCTGCACCTAAAAGGCTTTTAGGTTTAGAAAATGAAGAGAAAATCAAATTGTGGAGGTTTCAATATCCTCATGCATTCATCAGTCAACTTTGGAACTTTTTCAATGTGCTCAATCAATAAGAGAAGTGTGAGAAAATTGGAAATCATGTAAAGTTGTATTGTGGGAACTCCATGAACTTGGGTTAACAGGATTGACAACACAGGTAACTCGGCATTAGGCAACTGAAATTGTGCATTCTCTACGGGAAGGAATTCCTCTGCTCTCGAATGGCAGCATGTTTTAGTGTACCTTGCTGCAATTCAAAGAAGTTATTGAACTTCAAATTTGCAACCAAGATTTAGGCCAAAATTACGAAGTTGTGAATTTGCTGAGCATGTATAACTCCAACATCCAGAAAGCACTAGAGAAGGACACAAATGTATTTCAGTCCTGTCGTTCCAAACAGAAGAGGCTCCATCCTAGGCCCCTAATGCAAAAATCTCCCCACCTTGGGTCCTTACCCTACATGCAATGGGTTTCACGTGGCATTTTTCTGCCTCTTTTTTCCTCCTTGCAAGGCACAAATGGATCAGGTCTACTTGGTCCATTGTTCAAAATCCACATGCCCATTGTGCAAAATCCACATGTCCGCTGCAAATCACGAGAACCATTCTGTTACGGAACATGCCTGCTACAGGCCATTGTGCTGGTTTTGCTGGTTGTTCAGAAATTTTGGGTCGCTCTACCACGCACAAGGGCCTATAATCCGGCACAACTCCACAATACAAGAACCATATTACAGCTAGAACTTTCCTTCTAGCTTTCACATCCAGTGACAAGTTGGTTTTTGTAGAAAAGAGGTGAGAAACCAGCAGCAGTAGCTCCTAATGGTTCTCCCCCTTAGGGCAAGTTCAAACCAGCGACAACAGTTTGTGAGCATTTTGATCATTGAGACATGCAAGCAAAAGCAAAAATGCTGAGAAATCAATCACTTACTCAATCCAAGCTTTCCAGGTCTCTGCAGAGTGAGAGAAGAAGATCTCGCTTAGAAACGAGAGAGAGGCCTCAGTCATTTCGGCGATGGACAGTCATTTGGAGCGCAGGGGTTGCTGGGAGCTGTGCTGGGAGCTATATACATGCATGGTACATACATCCTTTTTGCAGCGGAAATCATCTCTGGTACCGTAAACCCTAACCTGTCCAGCATTCTTTTTCCAAATTCTGCTGGCATTGATCAAGATAAACTGGTGAATCTCTTGGTTATGAACACAATTTCTCCTTGGTTCAGAAGCTTTTTGCTTCAGCCGTCATGAGCAGTCTTCTGTATCAAACTTCACCTCAGGGGTTTCTGGACCTGCAAATTCCCAGGCACCGAAATTATGTCCTTTCAGGATTGATCTTATATGAGCCTTACATCGTGATATCGTCACAATTCTGTAGAAGTAGAGACGAGACCTTGGCCGTAGGTATGTGGATTATCCTCAGAACGAGATCGATGCTTGCAGTTTCCTTCGTTTTGATGTCTTTTTCACAGAAGATGAGTGCTACGGTCTAGTACTTTTCTGTTTCTTGTGTGTAAGTGACTGTCTTATTACTAAGTGAGAAAATGTAGAACAGAATGGCACTAGGGTTTAGGGTTTAGGGCCCGAAATCCTACACCTAAACCCTTTGTTGCTGCTTTTATTAGGGGTGACTTATATTCTTGAAAAGCTCTGGCAAACAATGACAAAGTGGGGATTGGCCAAGCCAATTTTGTCATCATGAAGTCAACATTGGACAATTGACATTGAGGTTGTGGAAGAAGAACTCAGAGACAAATGTGACGTAAGTGTGTGTAACCACATTTTTGCCTATGGAAGCCTTCAATTCACTTTCATAAACTCAGAATAAGAATGATTCTGTGGTTTTCAGATCAAAGAATGACTGAATTCAGATGTCCTTGTTAAAAAAACTAGACACTTTTCAATTGTTCGATCAGAGGCAATGTGATTTGCCAATTCTCACAACTCTTGGTGATTTTGGCAGTTACTGCATGATTGGCTAGAAGAGAAGAAGAATGATGGTGGACCTATGGAGTCTTCTACTAATTCAATCTGTGGCACAACATTTATCTTTTGTAAGGTAGATGTATTTCCAATCTTCATGATGCAAAGTGGTTTCTCAAAATTTCACTTCCAGAGACTTGAAAACCCTTATTTTTCCCACATTTTTGGGTATCTGGTTGACCTGGTGACCTGCATTGCTGTACCAGAGTTGAGTTTTGTTGGTAACACATAAGGTGATGGCTGGGGGATGTGTGTACATCAAATCTAGCTCTTGGTGCCAGTAACAATGAAAGAATTTACTTTGTCAATTGCTCCATCAGGCTATCTGTATCTCTCTGAGGTATTTTTGTATGCTGTGAGCTGCATTGTTGCCTGTATGCTAGGCAGCAGATATATTTTGTTCAGAAAGAGACCTCTGTTTGAGTGTTATTAACATATTTCATGCCATACCCACAAGTCAGTGGACTGGCTTGCTGACATGAGTTTCTATCTCCCTTATTCCAAATGTATCCTGTACTAGTCTGATACAGGTGCTCTATGTATTCCTAGTACAGAGGACATCTTTTGCCCGCTGGTCCCAGTTCTCTTCTGAGGTGTTCTCATTAGTTGCAAAGTATCAATAACTGAGCTCATTGGTCATCATATTGCCAATTATGTTTGGTTTTTCATGAAGGTTTCAGAAAAAAGAGGATCTCTCACTTCATCTGGGATGCTGAAGGCCATATTGTAACAAATTATCATGGTGAATTTTGTATGCTCTTTCCATGTTCCTTGGCCTTGTCTGACTCTCCCTCACATTGTCTCCCTCTCTGGCTAGTTGATGTAGCCCCAGAATGCAGTATAATTTAACGTTCAAGTCAATATTTGGTCTGGGTGTAGTTATTGATGTTCATTGGGAAGGAACCCATCTCCTGGAAAGTTGGTTGCCCTTGTCCACACCTTGGTGCCAATGGATAGAATTCTCAATGAATTCCATGTGCTAGATGTCATCTGGCCCTTCATTTTATCCCTGACTGTATTCTTTTTTCTCTGGTAGATATAAGAAAAATCTTGAGCCAACACCGGTAGGTGCTGACAGGACTTGCCTCACGGTCCTAAAGGTACCACATGTCATTTCCCTGCAGGGACTCTCTATCCCTCTCTTTTCTTCTCTCCTCATTTGGAGTAGAAGGCCACAGAAGTGACTGAAGATACCTCTTTTGTTGCAGGTTGGTTCAACGGAGCATTATGTCCAGTCAACATTTCAAAGCTTCAAGCCATGTGTGGCAACTGGAACTTGCTTGGATTAACCATGCCCTCACGGTCAGAGCTGTGAGGGTGGACTGAGTTCAGACATCCTGAGCTAGATTGTCGTGGTTACTGGAGGTGGTATTCAGACTGATCCTGCCATCAGTACCCTGGAAACAAGTATTTGATTCTCTTGGATTGATTTGGTGCCATCTGGAAGGGAAGGCAAAGAAGGAGGGCCTTCATGTGACCAGAGTAGGAAATTTAGCATAGAATCCACTGTTCTCAACCAACACATTGGTATTGATCTCCATGAAGCAGGGTTCTCCTGATAAGCTTTTGGTGGAAACCATGTGATGATTTCACTGCTTTGCATGGTTTGCAGATGAGAGACATGAACTAGTTATGTCTTGTCACCCTTGCTCCAGTGCCAACTAAGTTTTTTGTTGACTGGTGGGTGATGTAGGTAATCCCCCCTGGACTGAATGTGCATTTGGACATGATCTTGTGGCTCATTATCTGCAGTGGTGTCCTTGTTCTCTCTGTGAGCCCAAACTCTCCACAATTCATGTGGTCTCCTGTATTCAGAAGTGGTTCTGTGAAAAAATTAGAGCAGCCCAAGAAGAAAACCCAGCTTAAACTCTTTGCTTCTGTCACCAAGAACCTGCAATGATCCTCTGGTGAAACTCTGTAAGAAAACAGCCTGATCTAGTGTACCATGCCACTCACAGTTCTCCAGCACTCCTAATATGTGTAGTGGCCATAAGATGTGAAATAAAACCATTGACTTAGAAGTCCCACAAACCTAGGCCTCTAGTAACAGCTCACAGGCTTCAAATCCAAGTGGCAAATTGGAAAACTTGTTATGGGGAGAGCATGTCAACTTATGGAATTGAATATTGTTTGCTCTTTTGATTCTCATAGTCTAGTACATTATTCATCAGGGGAGTGTGTCTGTGTACCTTTTTTGAGCTAGTTTTAATGTGATGGGTCCTGATCAGGTTCTGGAGACAAGCTCAGTGGCCAAAGCTGGCTTGAAGCTAACAATGAGAGGATTGGTGGGGTCATATTGCTCTTGGTGATACAAACTATGACTTTAAGAGAAATGCTTATGAACTATCTTTGTCTCATGAGATTTCTGCTGTAGTCATTTGTCTTGTCGTCATGTTTCTCTTCTGGTCTCTCTCAATGTCAGACAAAGCAGTGCCCCTAATCTTACACCATTTGTTATATGGTAGACAAAAAATTACACCACAGCTAACCAAAGTGTTGAATGGATATCCAAGTTGTTGGATAAGTTGCCCAGCTAAATGATTCTCTTGTGGAGCTGCCAATCACCTTGCAAGAAAGTCTACATTGATTATGGTGCACACATTATATACCCACTGCATTGTGCATTCTTTTTACATTATTGGCTCTTTATTGGCTCTTGTTTTCCAGCATAAGGAGAGAAGAGACCATACATGGACATTGGGTCAGTGGACTAAATGGAGTCAAAAAAACATTATACCCTGTCAGCTGTATGATTGTTGGCTTCTAAGTCAGAGCCACCAGTTGATTTCTATTTGATGTTTTGCTTGCTTTGTTTGATGTTTTGCTGTGTACAAAACCCACGATTGAGAATAATGACCACTTCCCTTTTTCCCACTGGGAGAGAGTCTCGCCAGGGTGCACCATATGTTTGGCCCCCAATGCTACTTCAGGCTAATTGTTTCTGTGGAGCCCTCTTATACTTGCAGGCTTCAAAAAGTTAAAAGGAACACCAATTGTGACAAGGCTGTCTGGAGGTTTGGAGTTTTTGGTTTCCAACACATCAGTCTTGCGATGGGGTTCTTGGACAGGTGAATGCCATGTGTGCTTGAGTTTGAAGAGTGACAAAGTAAGTGCCAGAAAATCCCATTACTGAACTGCACTTTTTAGCAAGTTCCAGTAGAAATTGTGCATAATTTATATGAAGTCAGAATAAAAAAAGCTTTAGATCTCTTTCAGTTTTTTCAGGAGTATGGTCAGGTAATCAGTGGCTATGGGGAGCTGCTACAAAGGACAAGTCTTTGGGAAGTGGGAGATCTTACCATCCATCTTTATCAGGCCCTGCAGCTCAACTCCTCTAAATGTAAGTGGTCAGGTTTACTAGGGACTATATTTCCAATACTTATTTTACAACTTTTACAATATAGAGATTTGGGAAGCTCTCACAGCAACATTTTTCATGTATGACATTCACAGCAACTGTGATCCAAGTAGAACCGTTTTTGTGCCGTACCATCCATGGCCACTAAAATCTAGTGGGAGGAATGGGTGCCAACAGAAGTGGATTTGTGCAAGATCTAGAGGTTGTATGAGGGTTGTACTAGTTTTTTTATTTTTAGACAAAGCTAGAGATCATGCAATTGCATGACATCACAAAATGTGGCACAGAAACACACAAGTCACGTGAAAGGGTGATGGTCTTATCTCAAGAATGGTTTTGAAGGTGTTTGCTCCTATCTCAAAAAAAATTGCTTGTTATTTGTAACAGAAAATGTTTGTGCAGTTTTCAGTAGTGATGGTGAAGGTGATAGTGCAAACATCTGCATAGTACTATTGGGTATCTTGAAACCTGATGTTTGAATGGACAAGAAGTTAAGGTTTGACATCAGAGTTTAGCTTGCCAAAAACCTTTACAACCACTGCTGCCTCAGGTAGCTCTTTTGACTGAGGTCTCACTGCTGAAAATTCCAGGTTGAAGTTTCATCATCCTGGGAACAAGACATTCAACCTTACACCCCCACTGTTGCCTTGGGAAACAAAATATCTCTGCTGCTGATGAAATGTACATGCAAAAGTGGTGTAGTGCTACTGGATGCGGTTCAGCAGGGTAAATGCAAATCGGGGATAAAGGAAAGCCAGTGTTCAAGATCCGGCAGAATAAAATGCATCAGAAGACTTGGATCCGTGTTCAGAAGGTAGCTGCTGCTGAAGATTTTCTAATAAGTTACAACAACTTTTATGAAGTTACATTGATCAGCATTGCCCTTCCCAGAGAGGCTTTGATTCATAACTTGTTCTAAAAAGTACCTCCCTAATCTTCATTCATAATCTTCTTCTTCTTCTAGAGTTGCCCAAAATTCAAGAAGGAAAAGGGTCACAGATTTTGCAATTTACGGCGAAAGTATACCTGCAAATTATGTTAATTCAAATCTGGATAAAAGGCATTTGTAGTTGATTGGGTATTGCCATTTTGGGACTGTTAAGTAAACCTTAATTTTGAATGTGGAAGTAGATTTAAACACCACTTGCAAAATGCATGAAATTCTTTGTACTAAAAAATTGAAGGCTGGACCCACCCACTTAGTACTTTCAGGAAAACAGGAAACAGGCGCAACAAGTTCAATGTAGCACTGGATTCGATGCTGTCAAACAACGAGGTACACAACAAGAATGCCCATATGCAGTTGAGAACTGCGAACATTGGGAATTGTGGAACACCTCTGGTACACAAGGTTTTCCAGTAAATTCAAGATGCTCTGGAAAATTGGCTGCTGTTGAATGATAAGCACAAAGCTAAACATTTTTCGGTTTGTGTTTTTAGGGATTTGTCTAAAGCAGATCTAAGAACTTAAGAAGAATCCCTTATTTGACAAATCTGAAAAAAGTAATACCCATTAGTGCCACCATAGTGGATAGATGGTAACACAACAAGCAACTTCAGGTTGATGATCTCCCCCTTTGATAAAAGGGTGTTGTGGATAGGCAAATGAAGATGCCAAGGGATTATTTCAAAACCATATATAAATGCAAAGTATATATGTCTTCCCCTCCTCCTCCTCCCCCCCCCCCCCCCCACCCACATTCTTGAGTTTTGTATTTGAAGGTGTGAATTCCATTTCAAATCATTTTGATTTAATACGTTCAAATTGTATCCATACATCCACATAAAAACAGATCCATACAATATTAGTCTTGTCTGAGGTTTTTGTTAGTGGTAGTATTTAAGGTGCATTCGCACTTGGTGTTAAGGATTCTTGTGTTAAGGATTCTTGAATTAAGTCCCCTAACACCAAGCTAGTCATTTACACTAGAAGAAAAATCCCATTTTTTGACTTGTCTTAAACGACTAAAAGTGTTTTTTGCGACTATTTTTTATCAAAAAATAGTCACAAAAAACACTTTTAATCGTTTACGACAAGTTGAAAAATGGGGTTTTTCTTCTAGTGTTAGAACCTAAACCTATTTACCATGAAAATTTTATGTTAAGTTAACATTCACTTGATATTAAACAAGCACCCATTTAACATTGGCTGCCACCTGAGATGCCACCTAGATTTTCACTTAATATCGTCTTAACATTAGGTGTGAATGCACCTTAAGAATGAAAGATGTAGACAACAAAACATTTATACCACATCTGTTTCTTATACACAAGTGTCTATATGGAACAATGCATATATGAGGTTTTCAATTTTTAAATTGTGTTTTTTTGGATTGGAAGTTTACATGTCGTCTTTTTGTTTGTTGCATTCCACTAATATTTTCTGGTGTGAAATATGGAAATTCGAGTGTTTAATATACCATTCATACTATTTAGCTACTTGAATATTATAATAAAATGTATGGAAAATACATGATTTCATACTTATAAAATTTTGAAATCACGAAGTTGTTATCCAATTCAGGTTTTTATTTTAATATCATTTTTGAATGAACAAGGTTTGGGTGGCAAATTTTATGTTGTTTAAACTATAGAATTGACAAAACTAAAGAACCAAGACTATTCTATTATTTTAAAATCTACTTTTAAATACCTTTATTGGTTCTTAATCTTTTTTCCCTTTTTCAAAATTGTTTCTTTATCAACCCATTCTTATTTCATTCATACTAGTTGGTTATATTCAAATGGTTCTTTAACATCAATTTAAAATTCAAATACTTTATTACAATCATTTCGATCACAAAATATTTTCTAAGGCTTCCAATATTCATTGGGCCCAATATCTAAATACTTCATTATAAGTTTTGAAATATAGCACAAGGACATTAAGATAAAGATTTGGAATATTTGAATGGTGAAGAAAAGGATTACAATATGTAATAATCATGTTTTTTTTTAATTCATCTATTTCAAATGAGCCCTCAAACTCTTCTAATTCTTGTTCTAATTTTACATCAGTTTCTATCAATTTTACCAAATTAAAAGGGGTCTTGCAAGACCAACCCTACCACGATTAGGTCAATTTTTACTCACAAATATTAAAATTTAAAGGTTATTTAGCTATAGATAACATCTTAAATTAGTTAGTAGGTAATAATAGCACCAAGATGAAGAGGTTGTTTGCTATTGAGAGGAAAAGGGTGGTAGAAGAGAAGAGAAGGATGGTAGCACAAAAAAATGTATAAACATTTGTTATCCAAGAGAGGTTTGGTGTTTTTGATAGTCAACTTTGGTTTCATTTGAATATTGGGATCATTGAATGTGATTTTGGCCCTCCACAAGTTTGGGTAGTCTCCTTGACAAGAAGCTTAGGCAATAATGGAGTTACCATATCCTAGGGCCTAAATAATGTAACCATTGTATATATATATATGTCCATTGCTTAGTTTTTTTATGATCAATATGAATACATTAGCATGGTTGGGACTTGAGAACTTGCTTCTGGAATTAACCAATGTAGATTACACGAGTATTTGACTCGTATTTTTTTTCCAAATGAAACTATCCCCCAATGGCATACTTTAGTATGCTTGGACCCATAAATAATTCAAGTAAAGTTAGTAAAAAAGTTGAACAAAAAGAAAAATATTATTGAATTTGTTGTCATTTGGTTTTTGTTGCCTACCATATGCTCAATGCAAATTAATAACCCTTATAAATTAAAGCTAGGAAATGTTAACAACCCATACAGTTGAAATGTGCATAACAACTCTTACAAATCACAAACAAAAGATTGAGAGAAAAAAAAAAGGCAACGACAAATTGGATGCAATAGAATTTACCTCTTTATTTATGGTTTTTTTCTTCTAGTTTTGTCACATCAACACATTGAAAGCACATTGACATTCTTGGGCATAAGTCCTTACCTTTTTACATATTCCAAATAAGGCTTGGAAATATTCCAATACACATGACAAATGCCCATCAAATATCTAATATTTAATCTAATGCTTCAAACCTTAAATATAGATTGAAAGTGGACAAAACCTTTGTAAAAACCAAAAATCAAGTTCAATAGAACCACATGCACCGAATTTAAACCATCAACATGAAATCACGAAGATGTAATTATTTACATGAAATCGTGTTAGCAACAACTTGCAATCATCAAGGTTCACTTGAAGATTGTAGAACAATGTTGGTTCATTCTTCAATATACCTTGCAAAATATCCTCACTTAAAATCATGTAATCATTCACATCATTCACAAAAATGGAATCCTCGACAACTTGGTTTGCAAATTCAAGAAGTGTAACAATAGTAAGGTTCAAAAGTTAGAATGTAACCACAATAAGTGACATTAGGGCCTTGTTGTCATATTCTTGCACCATTTCAACAACCTTTGCCTTTTGCACAAAAGCTATCACCACTTTCAAACTCCTAAAGTGCAAATCCAACATCAATGCAAACATGTTGTGTGTTCTTTTAAGAATTGTAAACATTAGGAAAAGATATGATAGAACCAACATTGGCAAGATCTCTCCATCATGGGTATGTGTAAAGCTTGCAATTTAGAATCAAAGTGATCTTTGATGAACATAATGAAGATGTCATCAAAATGGTAGATCTTTGTTTGCATCAAAATAGAAAAAGAAGATGTAACATTCAAAGAATTAGAAAACAACCAATAGCCTTGAATCCAATTGAATATGCACTATTTCACCACAAAAAAATAGTCTTAGATACAATTTTGCAATGGCCCAAGTTTGTACATTTAGTACATGGGCCTATAGTTAATGGTTTAAATCTTGTCTACCATAACACAAATTAATTGCATTTATATACTCTAAGGTCTTTTGGAACAATATTACCTTATTAGCAAACTTGCTCTTCATTGGGATTTCAAAATTTAATGTTATCTTGGCCTTATAGCTAAACATATTTTCTTTCACTCCATCCATCTTTTCATTAATTTTTTAGTCCACAGTATTGTGTTTTATAAGGAAAATTGAGTGTTTTTCAAGTTGACCTCCCAAAAGCCAACATAAACCTTTGCATCATTCACTACAAGAAATCATGGTTTTTTTGACTGGGAATTTCAGTCAAAAAGAATGTTCACATGGTTTTTTTGATTAGGAATTTTGGTCAAAAAAAATGCTCATATGGTTTTTTTGCCCCCATGTCCAATTTGACGAAAGTGTCATTTTGGACAAGTCGATTTGGACTTGATTGTGTTGACTAGGTATTTTTTGTTAGTTTTTTTATCAAGTTTTTTGACTAAACCATCATGACAATAATATAATTTGGGCAATGACCAAGAATATATATTATTTAATAAATTTTAATTTAAAATAAATATGAAAAATATTAATTAATTGATTACCCTACCTACCCACCTACCTCATTAATAATCCTAATGATTAATGCCCAAAAAATTATTTATTTACCTACCAACTTTATGTCCTAAGCCTAGGCCATTTAATTTAATCACCTAGGCTAAACTAAACCATTTATACTAGGTGGTCTAATAACTTTTACAACCTAGGCTACTTAATTAGGTCACTTAAGTAACAAGGTAGTTTAGGTTGCAAGTGTGGGGACTTGAACTCTTGACCTTCGCATTAAAGAGTCAAGTCCTTCACCATTGCACCACCACTCCACAAGGTGATTTTCTTAAACAACATATTGTAATCAATTTTCATGAATTTGTTATCAACATGCATATTGTATTAAATGAACTTGAATTTTTTTACATTATTTACATAAATAAATAGGTTATAGGTAGGGTAGAACTTAAATAGATAAGAGGTATTTATTAATAAGTGCATGTACTTAGGTAACATGTAAATTATAACCTACTAAGCCTTATAAGTACCTACTAAGCCTATTTTTATACCTACTCAGTAAGTTATATACGCCTATGTTATTCAATAGGCTATGTAAGTACCTATTAGTAGGTTGGCTACTTATAGGTAATTAACAAAAATAATTAAGAATTATTGATTAATTATTATAAATTATAAATAAATAAATAATATCAATGATTAATAATTGGTTATTTCCTACAAATTACTAAATATTAATTATTAATTAATGAATATAGACTATTATTTATTAATTATTCAATATAAATGGCTGATTATTGAATATTTCCTATGAAGTATTGAATATTAAACATTAAATAATAATAATTTACTATTGATTACTGATTTTAAAATTCTAATTACTGGTTTTTAATTATCTACTCTGAATTAATAATTATCAATTAATATATAACAACTTATTATTAACTAAAAAATTAATTTGAAATAATCACTTCTCAATAATTATTTATAATTATATATTGACTACTTTGAATTATTATAAATTACTATGAAATATTAACCATTTTTTTGTTTAAAACTTGATAATAAAATTAATCAATTATCAAGTTGATGGATAAATTAATTATTGGTTAATAATTGACATTTATTTGGTGAGTAATTAGTTATATAAAATATTAATCATAAACTATTGAATATTAACTATAAATTATTAATTAATATTAATTAATGTATTAAGTTTAAGTACCTACATGTGCTTAAAGGTAGTATGTAAGTAGCCTATTAAATTTTGTAAATAGTTACTAGGTGTAATATGCTTAACCTAAGGCCTACTACTTATGAATTTAGGTTTGGTAAGTACCCTATGCAAAATAAACTTGTAAGTTAAATAACTAAATTAGTATGGTTGATTTGACCAAGTGTCAAATCAAAATGGCCAATTTGATTAATTGTAAATCGCAATGGCCATTAAGTATGGTTAATTTGACTAAGCCTTGATCATCTTGATGGACCTTTGGCATTTCTGACTAGATGTTTGGTTTGTCACATGGTCAAAAAAATCACTTTAGTCAAATGTCTCGGTCAAAAATAACTTGTGTCTTTCATGCCCCAATCTTTTAATCAAAACGACCATCCCCCTTGGTCAATGTGAACATTTTAATTAAGTTGGACCTTCTGAAAAGTCAAGTTTTCTTATAATGATTATAAACATATTGACAAGCCTTGCTAAAGGCATGGCAAAACCAAGTACTTTATTGTAAAGTACAAAATGCCAAAAGGGCACATGTCACCATAAAAGAAAAAGTTCAAGTAAGTGTTGAAATTGTGATGCCATTGCAACTCTAGATGTAAATGCAACTTTAAACAACCCCACTATCACATGACAAGGCACCCAATTTGAGTTGATGAAATTGATAACAAGTGCAAATGTGTTGAACTCAAATAGGAACTTCCACAAATCAAACAATGTAATTATTGTAATTCATCTTTTCAAAGTTGACAAAACATGCAATTTTCCATGCTTTTGGCCATTGTATCAAGGATAACATGTTCAACAACATGATTTTGTTTTGGAAACACAATGCAAGGACATAGAATTAAGATCATGCATCATAACCAATGATTTTTTACAACCAAAATGAGCATGTAGCCCTTGGCCACATACAACACTGAAACTTCCATTAATGTTTTTTTGCCTTGAATCTTCTTTCTTGTATAGGTTCTTGCTTCCAAAATGGTTAATGATTGTTCCAAATCTAAGACCAATTCGTCATTTGAACTTTTTTCAACCCAACTCTTTTGCAACTTCTATTGCATTACATTTGCATGTTCATATTAAATGTTTTTTCATTGATGTAGTTCCATAAATTTCCTTGTTGTAAATCACATCTTTCCTTTTGTTGTGGTGTTACTTGAGCTATGAGTTTGGGTGACAAAATGTCATACCATGCACCTCATCATCTATGTAATTTTTGGAGTTTCATTGCCATCGTTCACCACAAAGGACTAAGGCAAGGACAATCTGTTGTGAGGGGATTAAGATTTTTGGTTTTGATTCAATTGAGAAAACAACTCCCATGTCACCTTTGCATTTATAATGTTCTCAATTTGCATTGGTGCATTAGTTGTTGAAGTAGATTCACAATAAGGTCTTACAACTTCAAACCATGTTGCCATATCATCAATAAAGGTAGGAAACTCATCATACACAAGGAGTTTGAAATGCTCATTGTTAATGTTTATAGTTGCGTATCCCAACATGTTCATAGCAAAAAATGTAGTTGAGCCATGGCAATGGTGTGTTATCTTTCTTCATGTTTGACAAAGTGCAAATGAAACAAATAGCAAACTCACAATGCAACCTTAAATTATGCAACTTGAGTGCAAAAGAAATAAATAGGACATGATAATGTGGCTAAGCAATAGCAAAAGTGATGCCTTGAAAAAGATGTTTTATTGTTTTAAAATCATATATACCCTACTAATAAAGGTATTTTCAGGTTTTGAAAGCATACATACCAAATGTGCCTAAATACCTACCCTAAAAAATACTTTTTTTTTGCTCAATCACATTATCATGTCCCATTTATCTTGCCTTAAAATAGCCTTTTTTTAAGGTAGGTAAGGTGTGAAATGCTTATTTTTATTTTATTGATAATGTGGTTGAGCTCTAAAAAGAGAAGGTGCAAATGAAATAGAATGTTAAAAGCTATGTCAATAGTGCATCCTAAAGAAACAAGGCACAAATGAAACAAACTATCAAACTATGGCAATGGTGCATCCTAAAGAGTTACGTACAAACGAAGCACACATAAAAACAAAACGAAGAGGCTTGGAGTACTTGCATGTACAAGAAGCTTTGATGGAATTCATGCTAGGCAGCTCAAAGGTGGCTCCAATTTGAAGTTGACCCCTGAAAACAAAAGGCGTCTAAATCTCATGTAAATTCTACATCTTCAAAGCAAAAGCGTAGCCAAAAAATGGGAGTTGTGACTTGTGATTTGTGTAACAAAAGGAAAACTGAAGGATTGACAGCTGAAAACAATGAAGGTTTAGGGTTTAAGACACTAAAACAGGTTGGGATGAAAGAGGTATCAAAGAAGGTAGGGTGTTGAGTTTCTTGAAAAGCATACATACCAAATAAGTATTGGCATTTGTCAGTTCTTGTCTAAGTTGATACCCTGCATGTCAATAATTGTAATGGACCCACATACCCTGGTTGATAAGTGGGTGTTCTCCTAATACCCGGCCAACACTGGTACTACCTATATACATGCAATCTCTATACTAGCAGAAGCCATGTATTTGCCCTACCCACCTGCCTACAAGAAAGGCTTTAATGGGCCCTGCCCCCCACAAGGAAAGGCACTATTGCATTGGATCCAACTTTTGGAAGTTTTACCTTATTAGAACTGGTTTCACATTATGTGAACCCGTTTCTTTTGTGAAAGTGTTTAGACTGCTTAGATCGGAACTAATTTTTTTGGTGTTCAGAGTGTGGACACAGTGGGTAGATGTACAACATCTTATCTCATCTATTGGCAGGGCTAGCGTGTTTGTGATGCCTTGTTTTTTCTATGGGATAGGTTACAATGTGAAATTGAACATTGTGAACTAAATTGGGATCATTCATATTCATTCCACAACTGAGTCATATTAAGAGACTTATGGTGGAAGGTTTGTTTGGTGGCTCTTGGTTCACTCTGGTCACAATATCTGACATGATACTCTTACATGTGTAGATAGATAGGTGTTGTGAAGTTGCAGGAGATAGAAGCAGCAGCAGAGCTAATTGAACAGAAGCCTCTGTTTTTCCTAAATTGTTTTATGGGCATTTGGTAAAGAGAGAGAGAGAGAGAGAGAAAGAGAAAGAATGTTACTACAGAAAAGCCTAGCACTTTTGAGTACAGATTGTTCAAAAGCCTGATCATCGATATCAAAGAGATCAGCATCACAAGTTCTAACACAGACAAAATGGGGAAGAAGGTGGAGAAAAAAGGAAGAAGAAGCAACAATGTGGATAAGCTACTCAAACACAGAGCCCACCCAAACTCAAAATCAAAAGCAAAACCATCATTGATCTGTAATGTAATCAACAAGGGGTGTGTCACACTGTGGCCTTGCCATTTGCATCAAACAAAAAGTATCTTAAGGCAAAAGAAGAATTATGGAAATTCAAATATATCACCATGCAAAAATATAATCTTCAAAAAAAATTCGCTCAAGAATCTTTCAAGATATCATAACTCTATACCTAATCTCAAGTTTCAACAAAAGCCAAAATATCATCTTTCAAGATATCATAACTCTATACCTAATCTCAAGTTTCAACAAAAGCCAAAATATCATC
>Ga0116227_10001868_pt1 | contig 47927 bp, 32 predicted proteins | sample S1TSphgellanicum_FD_89693 | JGI IMG/M metagenome (GOLD analysis project Ga0116227, IMG submission 89693) | Host-associated microbial communities from peat moss isolated from Minnesota, USA - S1T2_Fb - Sphagnum magellanicum MG | ecosystem: Host-associated > Plants > Peat moss > Unclassified... | reverse complement strand
CTCCAATTCACAAACCACAGTTGAGAAAGTTGCCTTGAATTCCTCAAAGAAATGTTACTTGGCCTTTCGCTAAACTTTTCAATTCTCCCAGAGGAACTGCTGACCTCCATGGTGTATATGGGTGTAGATCTTGTATTGCAATCAAACCTTGTGTGTGTGTGTGTGTGATCCTAAGACCTAAAGCTGGCAATAAAACAAGCTTTGGAATTGCTCATTCCTTCCTCCCTCCGAAGTTCTAGAATTCAAAACTTCACAACTTGTAGCTTGTTTTCGGTGTCCCTTTTCCCTCGCTTGCATTACTGGTAGTTATGGTTGTTCTTGTTCCTGTTGTAGCTATAGTACTAAAGTAGAAAAAAAAAAGAAGTAGTAGCAACTCAAGAACACAAGAAACCAGTAAGCAAAAAAAACCCAAGAAATTCAAAGCCAAGAAAAATTTGCCACTTTCAACATTAAGTAACAGAAAGCAGGTTTTCTAGAATTAAATTGAAAAGAAGGAAAGAAAATGTAGTGTATGTAAACGATGGCCGTGTAATAGTTGCTATAAGCATTCAGAAATCCAGTTTGATTATGGAATAAACTCTTCCTAACAAAGGAATTTTAGAAAAACTAACAAGAGAAAGGAAGAGCTTGGCCTTTTATATAGTCGTCAACAAAGTTAAAACCCTAAACAAGCCATAACCCTAAAACACCTAATAGCATACAATAACCTAAAAATGTACATTAACTCTAAAAACATACATTAACCCTAAAGGCATGATTGGCATGCATGTAACCGGGCATCATGTATGAGGCCATGCATACGAGCATGACATCTTGCATAAACCCACAATCAAAGGCAAATGATCAAACAATAGTGTTTGTAAGTGGAATTTCACCAGTGAGCATATTCATAATTAGGGTACCAAAAATGATAATTTAAAAAAAAAAGGATTACAAAAGACTATTTTGGATTTTTATTGCATTTACTATTTCATGATTATAGTGGATTGGAGTATGATTATAACTAAAATGATGTCATGTTAATATAATAAAAAAATTCAATAATAGATTAGATACAATATAAATTATGTTTTGAATCATTTTAAATAATTTAAATCCTTGTTTTAATTGCAATTTTCATTTTAAAGGAATAAAAATGAATGTATTAAATAATGCAATTGACTTCAATTTTCTTTCATGGATAAATAATGCATGCATCTATGTTTGGTAATCTTCATATAATGCAATTGATTAAATAATACATGATATAATAATTTCAAAAGTTACATAATCCATTCCAAAAAGGCTGCAAGAAAAATGATTCCTTTTTTTGCAATTTGGTTGATTTTATGTATTCATTAAGCTTCAAATTTGTGACCCCAAGTGTTTGCAACATGTCAAATGGTGGGAAGAGCATATGTACAAGGCAAGAGTAGTTTGACCCTCACACACATTTTAGTGATACTATTAATACCATTAATTGTGATTCTAATGCATAATTTTTTTGCAAAGAATACAAATTATCTACAACTAATATCCACACGTGAAATTATCAATTATAAAACTTGTAATTGTGCATATTCAAGTAGACAAAACAATACTTGCAACAAGATTAAACTACAAAAAAAACTATCAAAAAATAGTGAATTGTTGACTTTATATTGTAAATTGTGAAATTGATTGTGAGTATGCTATGTTTTCATTGTCTGTTGCATTACCATCAAAATATGTTGTTTTGTCGACCAAAAAGAAGTCCAAGGTCTACACATTTTTTACCACAAAAAAACTTCTATCCTATGATGTTTAGGTGCATTGGTGTGTCAACTTTCTCATGAGCATTTTGAATAACTTCATGTTCCATCAACAATGCTATCAACTTTATATCAATGATTTTCCATCATAAACTTCTTGGGTCACAAAATGACAATAATAGTCATACAAATTTATTTTTTTCCATAAGTTTTTACCGTTTAAACACAAATGTTGTGTGTTTAAACATGTATCAAGAGCATATAAATAAGATGAAATATTTTCATCCACAATAAAATCTTTCATCCTATTTATACATGCTTCAATCAAATTTATAAACTTGGTCTCATAACACATCATAACTTATAAAACCTTTTGTCTTGTAAGATGGTTCAACAATGAATAACACTTCAAAGCAATTGCTAATAAGATTGGCTAGGTTGAAATAACCTACATGCTCACGTTACAAAACATCTAAGTTCAAATTTCATAAGATTCAATTGGAAACCTTTATGTATGTTAGTGGTCACCTCCTTTTTGGGATTTGAATTTGTTTTAGGACTTTTAAAAATTTGGCTAATGTAGGGGCAAGTTTCAAAAGACAACAATGATAGTTATATTTTCATCTATCCATTGCACCAACTAACTAACATGATGTGTTAGTGGGTGTTGTTTCATTTTGTACTCCAAACAACTTACCCCATCAAAACTCCATGTTCAACTTTGTTAAATATGGGGGTGCGCATTGTTATAAACTTCACATTGGACCAATTTAATTGCCGCCCATTTTTAACAATACATGAAAAAAATTGAATTTGACAAACCTTCATTTTCAATATATGAAAATTTGACAACTTTATCATAAGACAATTTCATTAACCTTGCACATTACTTTGTTTGTAATCCAAATGAAATAGAAAACTATTAGAATTGGGGTTGCCATGAAGTTCAAAGTTGAAACCTTAAACCTTTTAGGCAACTTCATTTGAAAATTGAAAATCTAATTGAGGAAAATTGGAGATTGAAGAGGACAAAGTTTGTTATGTGTAGTGATATGTGTGGACATTGGCATGGGTATAAAGATGAAGGGGCTGAACAATATAATGTGGACAATGGGGTGTTACAAAACACAATAATGTAATGGGGGATAGTAGATTTAGTGATGGTGAAATAAAGAGAGGTGGGAAACATTGGAATGGGAGATGCAAAAATTGTCTTCATGTACATATTTCTTTTCTTTTCTTTTTCAAAATTTTTAATTTACATTTTCATTATATTTAAGTTTTCATGAGTTTTTTTTAATGATTTTGTGTAGTTTGTGGAGGAAATCATAAAACATTGTATGATGTGTGTTGTTCTAACTTGAAGTGATTGTTGAAATTTAGTGATGCACCCTTAGGTTTGTCAAATGGCATTGGGGTAAAAAACCCTTTTGATTTTTGGCTTATAGTATAATGTAAATCTAGGGTGTGCTCCTTAATTTCCTTCTAAAAAGGCACAAGAGTTTTGAAATGGGATTAACAAAAACTTGTTAAATTGGGCTCAAGTTGAATTCATTGTGCAAAAAGCAAAAAATAGGGTGGTTAGTGCAATTGGAGCCCAATAAATCACATATGAACACAAACTAACATAAACTCATGAAACACACCATGGTTTGGGCTTGGGAAAGGTCACCATTCTTCTCCTTGTAATATATTCTATAAATGGTAATGTGGATTACATTAAATCCCAAAATTGTCAAGTTAGTAAACCCGTTATTTTTTGAGTTCATAATTCCTTTACATGAACTCCAATTCAAATGCAGAGTTATTTCCCTTGAAAATAACTTTCCAACAAAATATCAAGAGTTCTCAAATTGGAATTGGTTTGACCTCTTTATTGCAAATTAATGATTGAAAATCAAATTGTCAATTTGATTCTCAACCATTCAATTGACATTTAACTTGTGTTTCAAATCTTTAAATTGAGAATTCAAAATGTATTCTTTTCCAACAATCTAAATAATTTGGCCCAATTTGAACAAGTTTTGATTTACAACCCTTATTTCAAAATTTTCAAGACACTTTAAGACTCTCAACTCCTAATGTGAGAATCCATTTAGAACTATTGGGATTCATTTTTCTTGAACTTATATGTTTGAATCATGTACTTTTTTTGGCCACTTCCTTTGTCATGTTCTAGGATTTGTTGTGAACCCAAGGTTAAGGTCACAACATTTAGACTTGAAACAACTCAATGCAAAATTAAAATATATTAGGACTTTAATGGAATTTTTCTTTTTGTTCTTATTCACATATAACTATTTGTTAAGTAGGTGGAGTATGCCATGAGCCACCATTTTTACATTAAGACTATAAGCTTGGATTATATATGTTCATTCCCTTTGTGCTTAAAGTTAATTGTATTCAGTTGGATGAAAGCCATAATATGGAAGAGGCATGTATGTAGCTTAGATTCTTGGGATGATTAGCTATAATGATATGGAAGAGACCCACATGCAGCTTAGATTTTTGGCATGACCTAAGGTCACCCTTTAATTCATGGGATCAAGGAAATTTTACCCAATCTACTTGACTTGCCAATTCTTCAAAAAACAAGCTTGTTTATAATTCTTTTGGTTATTGGAATTCTTTTCAATGCTTCACATCTTTAAGCATTGACTTTCGCAATTACATATATAAGGTCTTGTGGGTGTTGTTTTTTTGTATTTTTCTTTCAAGCCACTTGCACATGGTATGTGAAATATAATAAGATGATAAACAATTCGAACTTGGGCCACAAAATTAAAACACCTTTGACCATATGTTGAATCAATATGAGTTTTTATATCTTTGTTGGTTTCACTTAATGCACTTGGAGAAATTTCCTAATGTATTTGGAGAGCACCTTATATTCATGAATATTCTTCTTAGAAAAGTGAGAAATCTTATGCCTAGGGGTTTAAGACCTAAAATTATATACCTATTATACTAAAATTGAAAATGTTAGGAAAAACTCCAAGGTTTACAAACATCACATTGGGGGAATGCTTTTTAGAAAGGTCAAGGTGCTCAACTTGAAAGTTTGAGAAAATTATGCATGAAGTCCACATAGATTGTTTAAAAAGTTGTTCAAGAAAGTGCAAGAGATGTTGAGCCTTTGCATCATAACCCATTCATGGCTTCCAAATGAATCAACATCAAATTTTTAAAATGTTTGCCAATGGCAAATTGACCTTATTGTGTTCATACTCCAGTTGTGTGATTTTGTTGATTTGCAATTACCTTGCTTGACATGCCAAGGGTTTATATGTTATGCACATATGTCATAGTTGTTATCAGCATTTTGTTGGGGTCGATTCACTCTCTGCAAAATCACAGGCCTGTGCATGGGATTCAAAGTTCAGCAAAGGATATGAACTGTAAAATTGCAAATCCATTGCAAAATCTCAATTCAACAAAGCTAAGTGCATGTGTGTACATTCAATGGCAACAATGTCAGACCTACAAGTCACTATGTGGAGTTCCAAGTTCTGATGGCTCTTCTTTAAACCCTTACACAAATTTCCAATTTTTGGTGAGGAAGAGCAAGCAAAAAGGTGAAACAAGTCGAGAGGTTTCCATGTATCTAGCTATCCAGTTCAAGTTCTCTTGATCATGGGGATAATCATATAACTTCACACAACTTCCATTAATCAATCAAGTGAAAAGTCTAGTGGAATTCCGGACACTAGAGAAAAAAGAGATGTTCAGATGGTATCTGGAAATTGTAAATCAGTTTCCAGAATATTAGTACCAATTCAAGAAAGCAAAATTCATTCAACATTCTGAAAAGATGAACAATGCCGTTCGTCATGTATTTGGGCTCACCTGGGTTTTGAAGTTCAAGCTCTGATGATATTCCCCTTATACCTACGAGCTCACATACTGTTCACACTCAATTAGAACTTCCACTTGGACATATCACTCAACCTCATGAAACTCCAGAGCCCAGTAAGAGAAAAAAGAAAGAAGCATGCAGTTTGTGTGTAGGATATATGCAACATTTTCCGATGACCCATGCAAGGCACAAAAACAACAGAGATAGATACATAGATTCGAGACCAAGGGTTACATGACACTTCATAACCTGAAGTTGTAGACAACCTCCGGGTAGACTGTGTTCACAAACTGGGCCCTACGCTACAAGCCGCCACACTGGCTGGAAGACACAGCCAGGGTTCGGTACTGGGGTTTGTGCAGAGAGAACTGCATGTATATAGTATACCAAAAACAGTTTAGTCAGGCTACTCTCTGCTGCTGATCATCCTCACAAGAGCAAGTAGACTACAAAAAATCTCCTGCATCCGCAGCTACCAACTTCACACTCATTTCACAAGTACCGCCATCCCCAGGAACCATGAAACAGCCATGACAACAAACAATGTGGAACTTACTTGAGGAGAAAACCAGTTCAAACGCTCCAACTGGTTTTGCTTCCAAGCTGGGGGATTGGCTGTTTGTTTTACCTCATGTCCACACTGCACAGCATGAGAATGAAGATCAAGTGCAAAAGTCCACTTGGAGATGTCGTACTCTTCTCCACTGGCTTGCGCCACACCGTTATTGATGGCTGCACGTAACAATTCAAGCCTTTCCGGAGTATATCCGGAGTATCGGATTGGACAGGCTTAAGGTAGGATCGTCCTTCACAGCTTTCATCTTGCATTCCACAGAGCAAAACGAGACCGTGCAACGATCGATCGGTGTTTAGGATCTTTGGGTTTTTGTGCAAATGGTACCTTGTACCCAAAGAAAACGAGTATTTCAAAATTTGTAAACATAATCAATATACTAAGCTCATTATTGTTGATGTAGAATTATTTATCAATTTTTTTTTCTTTCTTCTTTTCTTTTTATTTTTATTTGGTGGCTTTCATTTTTTGTGTAATTGTGCACTTCATAAAATGAAGTATAAAATACTCTTTGCACAACTTGGAAAATGGTTAAAGTGAAATGCGGAATCATGTGCCTATTATTGGTTTTGATGATGTGCTTAGAGTTTGTGTTGAGTTGTTTCTCATTTTAATAAGGTCCAATCACTAACTTGAGGTATTTATCCATCTTCCCATTGAAGTACCAACTACTATTATCATTATTGCATATGTGTCCATCTTTTCATTGAAGTGTGTATGTACTTTAGAGATCTGTTTACTTGATTATGTTAATTTCAACCAATATTGGTTATCATGTCGCAAAAACATTTTAAGAAAAAAGGAGTATATATGAGATCCATATTAGTGGGAAGACCATAGAGGTAAAATTGAAGAATGGGTCCTAATTTTACATCACATACTTCACACAAAAGAGACTACTTGTATTGTAAACACACTTCTTACACTAATGGAATTATGTGACCCATACCCATTAGTGCACCATCTATGTAGCACTTGGAGAAATTTCCTAAAATATATTTTAAGGGCACCTTATATTCATGAATATCCTTAGAAAAGATATCCAAGAAAAGATGAGGGATCTTATGCTTGCTCCTTAAGGGCGGGATGAATAATTTTACACCTTCTTATAGGTGTAAGACCCGTCTCTTGGAGAAGAATAGGTCTAAGAACCTTCCTTTTCTTGGCCTTTGTCACGTGCAATTGTGGCTGGGAAATTCCATGTGGGGGAGGACATGCCCAAAATGTGGTTCCAGACTCAGCTTATCACCTCGTCCTAGGCCCTTCATTTTGGGGATGCCTACATTGTAGAGCTTTGTCCTACACCATTGGAAACCCATTATGATGTTAGGAATGGATGAACTACAATTTGAGTTACCAAGGGTCCACCTTGGTAACCAATCTACAATGTACATAAGTTGGGACTTGACTACAAGCAACAAATAAATTTCATTAAAAGTTGTGATAAGTCATCATTTTAATGGTCTCTCTAAGGGACAGGTATTATTACCAATGTCCCTAGTAGTGACAATAGGTCATCACTTTAATGGTCTAGAGGTTTGTAGCTAGTGACAAACACAAAATAAATGAAGAAAAGGATGGACAGGTAGTGGCAAAAAATGGATGAAATAATAGTTGTTTTGTCTATTCTTTGGCTATAAAACATGCGGCAGGTGGATGGAATGTGGCAACATTTGTCATTTCACACCTTATTTTTTTAAAGGCAATTTCTCAAGGGATAATTTTTTTTTGCTTTTTGTTTACATTTCACCAGGCTAGTTTGGAGTTTGCTTTAGATTCAAACTGGCATAGAGCGTATTAACTAGGGACTTTTTAAGTACTCATATCACGAGCTTTCCCTAACCAATGGCCATTATCTGACCTTAACTAGCATTTGGGAGATATTGTACCACTAGGAACTTAAACTTTGTGGACAATTTGCTAGACCTCACCTATTACCTAGGGGGCCAAAATCCCTTAAGCTATTACTATACTCTATAATGAATCTAAACACAATATCCTTGCCTTGGTGGTAGGCAAGGCCAACACAGGTTATCTTCAGGTACTACAGTAGTTAAGTAGAAGAAGAGACATGATTCTTCACATGATTCAGATGATGAGAGATTTAGATTGGTTTAATTTGTTTGTGGTTTTTTCATCTGGTGTTGATATTTCTAACTTTGACAATGAGGATGATGAAGATCCAAGATGGGTTTGTTGATCCATCATATGTTGTGGATCTGAAGCTGATGGTGATGAGTAGAGAGAGATTGAGATGGATGTTTTGTTGTTGTTGTTGTTGTTGTTGTTGTTGCATAGTTTGGCATGGATCCGAACTTGACCACTCTCTGATGAAGACGATGAGAACAACATTAAGGTTTGGAATAGCAGATTATGTCATTTTCTTGACCACAATTATATGATATAATCTTCTGATGATCATCATCATACACAAGTAATAGTGACCAAATGTGTTTTTGTTAAGCAAGAAAAAAAAAGAAAAAGAAAAAAGAAAACCTGATGCTGATGAATCATGATGATGATGATGCACCCAGTAAGTTAAAGAACCATTGAAGATTTGCATTTGCATTTTGTAGCAGTAGTAGTACACTTGTGCAGTAGTGCAACTGATATATGATCAATGGCTTTCTTTGATTCTTTTTTTTTTCTGGGTGATTGGTCTGCAGGCTGTAAGGAGCAGAGGTTGATAGATTGTTGGTGTTGTTGGTGTTGTTGTTGTTGTTTTGGGTTTTGGGTGTGGAGCTCTGGTTTAGTGGGTTTGAGTTGTTGTTCTCTTCTTCTGTAAGCTGCACTCGGTTTCATGAAGATGAAGTTTCATAATGGGAGGAGTCTAGGATTTGGGTTTTGGTTGGGAGTTTTGTAGCAGGAGTTTGTGACATGATTGGGGACAAAGGGGAAGGGAAGTAAAGTGGCTGACTTCTGCATGCATTTTGGAAGCTTGCGGCTCTCGTTTGTGTGCCTTCTAGCCATCGAAGGTGAGACTTAGGAGATATGATCACTGCGAGGAAGATGACTTCTTCTTCTTCTTCTTGTCGTGGAGGAGGGGTTTCGTTGTCGCGGACTCTCCGAGTACGTCTGCCTAACAACTTTTCTCCCAGAAAATGGTGGGCAAGAGCAGCAGCCGCCAGCAATCAGCATCGAGAAGTCATGACGGGTTCTTCTTTTTTCCCTCTGACGCCTTCTTCTTCTTCTTCAGCGGAAGACGTGGATCGTTCCGCATACCAGCGACTGGAACCTGCCGCTGACGGCGACGAGACCTTATCTGTTCAGTCCGTTACTAGTGTGGAAGACTTAACATCATCCAGAACACAATCACGAACGTCGCCGCAGACTGCTGGTGGTGCTGAAATAACAGCAGCAGCAGCTTGCGAGAAGGAGCCTGATCGTGGTGATGTTGTCATCCGGCGGCATTCGTTGTTGAAGCTTCTCTCCAGTTCGCCCACGGCATTGTTGGCGAGATTGCGGGAATCTTACACAAAGCTACAAGAGGCGGCTGGTCGGACAAGCGTGACAGTCGCTGAGCTCTTCGTGGGTAATCAGATGCTGATGCATGTGACGGCAACTCCGGTGGCCGGGCGCAAGAAACTCGATGCCATGCCAAGTAAAGGGTTCATGGATCATCGCAATTCAGATCGCGTCAAAACACTTAAGACCCAATCCACGGTTCTCGAAAGATAGTCCACCCAGAAACCCTAAACCCTAAACCCCATTTCCTATTTCTTCCTTCTTCTACTCTGCATGCATCCTTCTCTTGCAGATTTTCCCATTTTCCTTCTTCTACTCTGTATGCATTCCTTCTCTGCAGCTTTTCCTATTTTCCTTCTTCTACTCTCTGCATGCATTCCTTCTCTGCAGCTTTTCCCATTTTCTTCTTCTACTCTGCTGCATGTCCTTCTCTGTACCCCCAATATTTTTTTGCTTTGCAGATGCAAGCTCTAATGGCAGCAGCACAATGTGGAGCAAGCGAGCAACTGAGGAGGAGTTGCAACAGTGCAAAATGATGTTGGAGTAGAGAATGTGGTTTCTTCAGTGATTGGTGTGGGATTGTGTTTCCACTCCAGATCTTGCAAGCTCTTCTCCATCATGTATGGAAGGCTGATGGTTTGCAGTCAAAAATCTGTTCTCCAAAAGTTGAGAAATGGTAATGCAACTAAGATCTCCATACCCCCCCACCCCCCCCCGCCTTCCAACCCAATGTTTCAAGCTTGAACTTTCTGCAGATTGAGGAAGGAGGGAGAGATTCTGTGATGGGTATCACTGAATTAAGGAGGTTGCAGCTCAAGTGCATCTCAGATGCTTATATTTATTAGCTTCCATCAGAACCCATTCTTTCTGGAGAGAATCCATCTGGACACAATCCGGGTGGCTCTGGTATGAATTGAGAGCTGGCACAATTTCTGACTTTCTGTTGCTGCTAATTGCACAAGGTTCTCAAAGGAGCTGTGGAGATAGATAACTGGGAGTGTGAGAAATCCATCTCCCTCAAAACCCACAATTGCTTAAGACCCACCACTAAACCAATTTCTCTCATGGGGTTCCCCATCAGCTCATGAACCTTCTCCCTCCCCCACCCCCAACCATAGATAGATTGAGAAAAACGAATAGCAATTGATGCGAATTAGACTAGATACACATAGGTACATTGTTTCTGAAGCTTGAACTCTCTGATCTGGACTGGGGATCAACATTCAATCAAGCATCCACAACCCACAAATCTGAGAAGACATGCAAGGTACAAAGATTTGTGGAAAATGAACTATTATGCCCCTTGAATGTTGTGATTAGCGATCGGACAAGTTTTTTTCTTGTTGGTTAACAAAACCTCATTTGAATTTGTTTGTTGATAAAATCTATTTCCAATCATAACACTTTATGTTGATTACAAAGGAGTTTATGACATTGGATTATAGGTTTTAATGACATACAAATTCAATGATAAAGAACCTAGCAAAGGTTCAATAAAAAGCTCAATCTTTATCAATATAATTCCTCTTTATATGAAATGGCATTGATTGAGGTTTATGTTGATGTTTGTCCCAATGTTTTTTCTTTTTTTCAATTTTCTTTTGTTGAGAAGTTGCAAATTTTTACTTGAAAAAAAAAAATTACACTACAAACCAACTGAAAATTTTCACAAATTCATTAATCATTAGTCTATACTCATCTGAAATTTATAAGATTTCCATCTAAATTGAAACTCAAGACATGAAATCAAATCCTGAGGTTAATGATTATCACACCTTTCAAGGTTGCGATTAGTGGTCGGACTTATGTTTGAGTTGGGTAGTTGAAGTTAGGTAGGATTTGTTTGAGGTGTATGGCATGAGATTTTAATGTAACAATATATTAAATCCCCTTTAAAATTTGGTTATACTCATAACACTAATATGCCGATAACAAAGAAGTTGGTACCTTAATTTTCCATGATGTATTATAGGTAATTTGAATATATATATATTTTTAATTGAATTTTCAATGGTTGTGCAGTTATTTGATTTTTGAAACAACTAGTGATTCTAGTTATTTGAAAAATTAAAATAAGAAAATTGTTGATTCCAATTATTTCAAAAACCTTTAAAAACCTTTGATTTTTTATTTTTTATTTTGAGAACCATGGTTATATATCAAAACTCATTATTAGTGTACAATCCATGATTTTATTTTATTTTTCACACAAAAAATTGGGAAAATGTTGGAATTTTTCTTTTTTAGTTTAAATTTGACTAAATCTGTGGACAATTTTGCCAGATATGTTTATAAAAAATAAAATTGAGAGAAATAATGTGGCCAAAGGAAATGGGGTCTTGGCCTCTTGCCCCCTTATACACTAGGCCATTTACTCATTGGGAGGCTGACATATTTTGCCATTTAAAAGGCATATTTTAGGACACAATTTCCATGTTCCCCTCATGTTCCCCTGGACAGATGGTTCTCTCAATACTGGTGTACAAGTACCATATGGTAGGTAGTTCATCAAAGAAACATGTTGTACTAGTATTATATTTTGTACATACATATTTTGTACATACGAGAACTCACATTGAGATACAAGCTAGTACAAAGGCCTTAATCTAGAAACCCTAAACCCTTAATCTAGAAAAGATTTGGGACCAAGGAAACACGGGTATTGAGAATTTTTTTGGTATTCAAATACCATGGTGGTCTCAATAATGGTATCGTCGTATTTAAAATAAGAATTACATGTTGATAATTTTGGGTGCAATTGGTTAACTGTTGACATGTGCACTTTTACCACTTGTTAACAATCCTCAATTTTATACCCCATATGGTTTGCCCAAAGTTTCACCATGTCTAGTTGTGGGTATGGGTATTTCTCATGCATGTTGAAGGTGATGAATGTGATATATTTCTTCAAATTTATAACCCCTTTTGGTATGCACTTTAATATGGTATGTTAATTTCAGGGAAATAAATTGGGATAAATAACAAACCTTATTTGTACCTCTATATATATATATAGGGCATAGGATATACCGCACAACATCAATCTTGACCCTTTCAGATCATGGAGGAATCATGACCAATTTGATTTGCCCCTCTCTTAGTATTCCTAATCGAGAACACTAGTTTCAAAATTTGACACACATGAATTGTAGTTGCCATATCATTGAATAGGGCCCTTGCATCTTATGAGAGTTTCTTGTCTTTTTTATCCCTCATTATAAGAATTTTTTTAGGCAACATGATAGAAAGCTTTTGGTAGTTCTATGCAACATTGATGTGAAAGTCAATGAAAAGTTTTGTTGCCCAATGTTTTGAACATTTTAAAAACAAAAGTTGAATTAAATGATGGAGTGCCATTCTTAGTCACAATCCCAAACAATCCAAATTTTTTTGTTTGCCCCAAAAGGGATAATTTTTTTTTTTAAATTCTAGATTTCTCTTGAATGGTCAACTTTGACCATTATTCATTCATTTCAACTCTTTTTTGAAAAAACAAATTTCTACACATTTCCCATTTCTCATTCAAATCTCTAGTTTTTCAACCAAAACATTCAACTTGAAGTCCTCTAAAACTCCTTTTAGTTGAATTTTCAAAATATTCGTACCTTTTGCACGACTTTTAGGTGTGTTTGTGGAGGATGGTCCAATTTTTGAACTGAGATTACTATGGTCAAATGTCAATTAAAAGTTAAGCACTTCCCATTAAAATACGCTAATATTATCAATTTGAAATACCTTTGACCAATTTCACATTACTTAACTAATTTAAGACATAGGATTCAATTAAATGCTTATTAATTTATCTAGTTGAGCCATGCCCAAATAATTGTAACAATTTTTTTGTGAGACCCATGAAGTAAGAACACTTAAAAAAAGGAAAAGTTATGTGCTCTATATAAAAATAATTCAATTTTTGAAAAGTTTTCTAACAAAGTGAAGGAACTACCATACCTATGATTGATGTTTAGCAATGTGATTTTATTTTTTTAATATGATATTCTGTTTTATAACATGCCTATTGTAATTTTGGAATAATAACAACATAGTTTTACAACTAGAAAACATATTCATGCCTAGAGCTTTTTTTAGGGTCAAGGAAGGTTGCATATGTGATTCCTTTTGTGCATATTTTAGTCACCAACTACGTGGCCACCTTATCATTTTTCTGGTGGGTTTTATGTGTTACTAGCTAAAAATTGAAATACAATTTTGGCTACTAGAGTTTTTAGAGCCCTTTGTGTTATGGCCACTTCAAGATTTGCAAGGTGAAAATTTTTGGCTCCTTCAAAACTTTAGAGGGTTGTTAATTAGCTATGGATGTTTCATTCCATTGCTATTGTGGCAATTTCATGCAACAAATCTACATCATGCCATGTACATACAACAAATTTACATCCCCAAGGCTCCACACCCAAACAAATTTACATCCCCAATGCTCCACACCCAAACAAATTTCAAAGACTTCTAACCTAGTACCACATAGGCACAAACACTTGTTGAGGATTTCAACTCCCCATAGCAAAGCAAATGACCTACACAAAAGAAACACAATATAAACACAAATGCACAAACCAAAATGTTCATCCATGTGCATTCACAAGTTTACTATTGCTTTGCCCATGTTGTACACACACATAAACATAACAAAGGTTAGTTTTTCACAACTAACAAGCTAAAAATATTCAAGGACTTCAATGTCCCATGCCCATGACCTAAAGGCATTCATTACATGTTTAATTATAAAAGTCAAAACTTGTTGTAAAAGAAAATTAACACAAAATTGGGATCAAAAGTCAAAACCTATGTATTTAGGCTTCAATTATTTCATGTGTTTTTTTTCTATTACAATGGTTTCATTAAACAAGGTCTCCAATTTTTTTAAAAATCTACCCAAACATGTTCATACACAAGTATAAAGGTGTTTAATCAATTTATGCACTTTGGTTTTCATAAAAACAATTGTGTTGAAACACTGTTTGTCTTCTATAAATCCTAAAACTTGTACCATACAAATTTCAACAGGCTTGAACCATTCAAACATTTTCAAGATTATGTGGTTAGTCCCAAGCTCAACCACAATCAATGAAAATCATTGCAATCCTTGTCCATCTTCATGATCTTTATGGAATTGTTTTTTGTGATTTGAATGAACAAATGAAATTGGTTGTCCAAAGCCATGCCATGCAACATAACATCATATCATTTTTAGGGATGGCCCAATAATTTCAAGCAATGCAAAGTAATCTTTCAAAGTTACTAGATGACACTTGAAATTCTCTTTAAAACCATGCCGCAACTAGTAGAATGGGTAGACAATGCCCATGACTATCATTATTTCATAATCTAGGAATTGACATTTTAGTTCGTCAACAAGAAAGTTGAGATGTTGCCTTAAAACATTGTGCTTTCACACTTTTCGGATGTTGTTGCCATAGTGTAGGACATATTGTTTCCATTTTCCCAATTTGCAAATCATCAACATGTCACCATGCCAATTTATTACCCACATGAAAAACATTCCACTCAACATCAAGGTTAAGGCAAGTTGGGTTTAGAGCCCATAATAATGGTAGAACCTCATTTCAAAAGTTGATTAGATTGTTGAAAACAACAAAGGCTCCTTGAATGTAATTTCAATTGTTCAAGTTGCATAAGCTTCACAACTTCAAAAAAATACACAACATAAATGTTTTGAGCTTGAACCATTTTGACAAGCCCATGCAATAATTCAAACAAAAACATGAGGCAATGGAAACCAAGTAAAATTTGAACATTAAACAATGTAATGATGTTGGCCTTGGCTACATCACATGCAAGTTGATATCCTCACATTTACATGATGAAGGGATTGTATTTTGCTTAGTAGGAGAGAGCATTGACAATCAACACATCTTCACATTTCAAAGGATTTTTAGTGGTTTCACATCCAACAAAGCAACAAGCCTTTCAAGCTCAACAATTCTCTTCCCAAATTGAGAAAATAAAAAATATATTCCAACAAGCAACTTTTCAATGTTGTTAGCCAATGATTCAGTAGATAAGTTTTCACTACCAAGTTAATTTAGTGTTCAACATAGTGGACATGCATAGAAAAAGGAACCACATCACATTTGATTTTAAATGGTGACTTTGTTGCACACACCAATAAATCCAAACTTTCTATTAATTCCAAATGACACCAACTTTTGGCCCACCATTTGAACATCCATACTACCAAAATTCAAGAAAACATGATGCAACACATGGGTCAAATTTGTTACAATAACACTTATTGCTAACCACCCTTTCAAAGGTGAGTTGAATGGGCATTCATTTCCATTTATCAAGCACATATGCATGGATCCCCACCCAACTACTATTGTTGATTATAGTCATCTCATCAACAAATATGAGATGAACCTAACAATATTTTAAACCTCTCTCATTTTGCCTATCACAATGTCACACAATCATGACCATCTCCCACCTAGACAAATCATTTTAATAGTTTTTTAAGGTTGTGTTTGACTTTCACATACCTTTCAAGTCTTCATATTATGTCATTGCTCGACCCTGACTTGAAATATGAAAGTAAAATGCAAATTGGGTTTTCTTACATTTTTCATTACCCTTCATGCCCACACATACTTGTTGGAATACATGCACTGATTGATATAAGGAAAACAGACTTCTCGTTTTTTAATGTTGATTATGATTTTCAAAATAAATCGTTCGTTTAAGTCATTAAAGATATCTACCAATCCCTTCTTCTTGCCACATTGTACAACCCATCAAACTTAGGGCACAATAGTTTGTCATGCTTCTTAATGTGATTATAAACCTTGCATATCGCCTATGAAACTTTGCGATTTGAACCTACCATAGATTCAACCCAAGGGAACTTCATAGACCCAAATTAAATGACTTAAAGGTCTTGTTAACTTCATAAAGTTTTTTTTGCACAAACTTATTTTACTAGGATGGCTCCAATTTATTTTCAAGAGGTGTAACTTTAGCAATCTCTACAATTGTAGATCTATGGCTAGATGTTGCAACATGTGAAAGAACAAATGACCCAAAAATAAGCTTCCACAAAGGTGAGACATATGATGCGATATTGACAAAAAAAAACACACCAAAAAAAAAAATCAAGCACAAACAAGATTACAAGCATAATCTTGACAATCACAAGCTCCCAAGTTGTAACTTGCAACTACAAAAGCCAAACAAAAGACACAAAAAACCTTAAGGACTCAAAAAAGGCATGGAGACAAACTTGTAGGTTGCAACCTTCATGAAAGCATGAATTTTGAATTGAGAAACAAGAGGTGCTAAAGAATAAACCTCTTCTTGAGCTCAAATAACAAGCTTCATTATGATTACAACACATGAATCCCAAACTTTGTAACTCATTGCTATTTGCAAGCTCCAACACTAGAATCCATGACCACCACTTTTTAAATCCATATCCTCATGAATCTTTGAGCTTTGAGGAAGGTCTTTGCCTTGAACTTGTGCACACATTGTAAACCGTAAACCCCTAAACCTTCATAAATCAATACTAAGATTTTGTTTTGTAGAATATTTCAAGTTTGAAGTGCAACCACCCCCACACCCTTAACCTTCATAAATGATCAAGTTGTGATTTGTGAACATTCATTGTGGTACTATGCACTAATGCAATATGTAGATGTGATAGTATACCAATATAGGAATATGCTAAATATTGGCAATAGCTTACACCATATGGGTTTGATATTGCATACAAATAATATAGCAGTTATTGATACCAAAATCTCTCATCAATATACAATATCAAAACAAACGAGTGTTGGGTAGCCTAGTTAATTGATTTTCTTTTTAATTAACCTTGAGTTTCAGTTTTTTTTTAAAAACTTTAGAAATCAAAGAACCTTCAATTTCACTTTTGCAACAATTTGAAATCTAAGAACCTTAGGTTACAATTTTTTTTCAAAAACCCTAAAAAGAAGAGATGGTTTCCCCAAATTACCCACTAGTAAACATAATTTGACCAGCTCTTTAGCTTTTTTGACAACCGCGATTGTATATCAGAAATGCTTATTGTGATTGTTTGTGAACCGTGGTTAGTAAGTCCTATACATACCTAGTAGGTAGATAGGTAAGAAAAATAGGTGACTACTAGGTATGTAGATATAGAGTTTATACATGGGTAAGGGAAGTTTGTACTACCTACCTAGATGAAACCCGGAAATTTTTGTTGGCTTTGCCTACCAAGAAGGCAAGGAAATTGTGTTTTAGATTCATTATAGAGTATAGTAGCTTAAGGGATTTTTATAGGCCCCTAGGTAATAATAATAATAGATCTTTTTTTTTTCTTTTTTTCTTTTTTTGAGGATTTTTGAAAGAAGATATTTTGGCTTGTGTTGAAACTTGAGATTAATTATCAAGTTATAATAATATCTTGAAGGATTTTGGTTTCTTTTAGAGGATTTTTGGAAGGTAATAATATTTTCTGCATTTTGAAATATTTGAGTTTCCATAATTCTTCTTTTGCCTTTAAGGTGCTTAAGTTTTATGGGTGGGGTTGGAAATAACTAAAACTTGATTGTAAGAAACTGACTGACTGACTGACCGGCCTTCGTTCACTCTGGCCAAGAAGACCAAACTGGACAAGTATCTATGTACTCAGAAGAGAGATGAGGATTGGGACACAAAGAAGAAGAACAACAACAACAACACAACAGAAAGAGACTCTCTCTGTCTCTGTCTGTCTGTCTGTCTGTCTGTCTGTCTGTCTCTTTTCTGGGAGACTTGGTTTCAAGAGCCAGACGACAGAAACAACAAGATCCTGTCAGTTTCTAGTATCTTCTTTGGGAAGTGTTGTCGTGATGTTGTTGTTGTTGTTTTCTTCCGAAGTAGCCTCGTAATAATAATAAGAATGTAGTCTAATATAAGCTAGAAGAGAAATACTACAATTATTACTATTGTTATTATTATTATTAGACAATGTATATATGTGCAAAGGATTTTGATGTAATGTTATTGAAAGAAAAAAAAAAGCTCTCTCTCTTTTTGGACTTTCTCCAAGAACTCCAAGAATGTTGCCAACAATAATGTTGGTTTTTGCAGTTGGTTGTTCTCCAAACTGCTGCCACGAAAACGAACTGCAACAACAATAGCAACAATAAGCATAGATGATGATCGATACGCGAGGCTCATGGAATGAGAAACAAACAACAGGTAAGTCGGATTTCTTCTTGTAGTGCTGATCTCATGGTGTTGTTGATGATTGATGACGATGCCAGAGAGTTTAGAGTTTTTTCAGCAGTATAATAATGGCTGGCAGTGAAAGAAAGAAAGAAAGAAAGAAAGAAAGAGAAGAAGAATGTATCAGAGAAGAAGAAAGACGGTTGTGAGGAAGGAGGATGCTCGTGAGTATGCCTAAACGCAGATCTGAAGCATCGTATAACGGCTGGCAGTGAAAGAAAGAAAGACGAGAAGAAGAATGTAATATGAGAGAAGAAGAAGAAACACTGTTGTGAGGAGGATGATGATCGTGACGATACCAAAACGCATATCTGAAGAAGCAATGACAAAGCAAGTCAGGAGTGAGAGAAAGATCCCCTGCCAGAGAACATTTGCAAAGGATTTGGATGCATTGAGAGAGCTCTCTTCATGTTGTCATCATTTGTTTGCTGCTCCTGTGCTGGTAGTTTGGTGACTCAGGAGGAGACGGTGGAGGACGGCAGCCTGGCGACGGTCGTAAGAAATTCTTGAAGAATGGAGGAGATGGAGGAGGAGGAGGAGGAAGTTCAAGCAAGGAAGAGACAGAGGACAGGAGTAGGAGAAGGAATGATGTCTTGTGTGTGGAAGAAATTGTTTCAGAGCTTGTCATGGCTCAGGACTTCTTCTTCTTCTTTCAGGATCGGCCCTTCTAGAGTGGAGGAGACGACGACAATCGCATGTCGGGGGGCTGCATCGTCGGTGATGGAGGAGTCGTCGTCCATGATGATCGCACAGAGAATCAAGCAAGTCGTAGAGGATTGGAGAGTGCAAGCTGTGGAACTGGAGAAAGAACGAGCTCTCGTGGTGGATATGGAGAAGAAGCTGTCCTCCAGGCGGGACAGTTTGCGTCAACTTACTCAGCAGTTGGAGACAGAGCGCGAAGTCAACAAGATTCTGCAAGCCAAGTTCTGTAGAAGCCGGTACGAATTGATTCAGAACGAGCACAAATACATCTTAAGCGCAGGGAAGATGCAACAAAAGATCCACGATATGAGCCTTGAATTGAAGAATTGCACCAAAGACAAAGAGTTCCTGCAATCTGAAGCGGAGAAAGGACGTCGCTACTGCAAAGACATGCAGCGGGAGCTTCGCAAATGCCGACATTCTTTGACGGAATTGAAGGTGGTCCAAAGACAGCAGCAGCAGCAGATGGACATAGAGGAGGAGCAGCGTGGTGGTCGTCGTCCATACGCACATAAGAAGAAGCAACAGCGTCTTCAAGAAAATCATCGTGCATTGAAGAAGCGGTCTAGAGGGGAGGAAAGTGAAGAACAACAGAATGCAGCAGCAGAAAGAAGGACCAATGGACGAGGAGACCTCAGTGCCTCGCAGGAAAGAAGAATCGACACGAAGTTTCTGAGCCAGGAGCCATCATCGCCTGCTGACAAGAGAGTGACCAAGGCAGCTGCTTCTGCTGAACAACGCCCATGAACACTGCTACTCCCCTCCCACCATCAAATCTCCAAGGAAACGGGCCTCTGCTGCTATCAGAGGAGTACAGATCCAACAAACTTCTCTTTCTTCAGTCCCTCCTGCTTTAAATCTGCAAGTGGGTATTCTACACGGATACTCTCTCACTACTCTTGGAGCTTTCAGCACAAACACACATTGTAAGATTTCTCCTACACTTCTATTTTTATCAACGTTTTTTACAAACTGTTGAGGATCTAGAAATACAGAGGTGGGTAGTTCAGTTGGGCTCTTTTCTGCACAACTTAGGGTTTAGGGTTTGAGCATCTTCACTATCATCTGTGCGTGCTCCTTCATGTCCTCGATTTCTTACTTTTGATTGTGGCTTTGGATCTCAATTATGTGTTATTTAATGTCTCTCTTACCCCAAGGACTTGTGGTTCTTGGATCCCATGCTTTTGTTTTTGCTTGCTGATCCCACTCAGATACATACAAGTCTACAGAAATCAAATACCCAGAGAGTGAATCAGGAAGCTCTTGAAGCTGATGCATACATATAGAAAGGAAACATTCTATAAATCAGGAAACCCTGGAAGCTGAGATAAATGACTCTGGCTGCATGTCAAGCTGATGAAGCTTGTGGATTTTGAGGTGTACATGTGAGCAAACAGAATGCACACATGGACACCTGAAAATCCTGAAGGTGTTCCTTTGGCATTGTCTTTACCATCTCTACATGTTTCTTTGCAGATTCAAAGGCAGATTCAAAGGAGAAGGCTTTCTGTGGAATCATGTGGTCACATTTATACTTTCTTTACTAACCCCCCATTTAATTCTCTCTGCAGATTCAAGCAGAAGGAAGGAGCTACTATCCACATCCATTCTTCAAAGACAGTAAATGTATGAATTGCTCATTTTGTTTTTCATCAATTATCCTTCATTTAAAAGCTGAAATTGTTGTAATTATGTCCCCTGTTTTTATGCCAAGAGATTAATGTACCCAAGAAAGTAGAACTTGTTGCAACAAATGTTTTTAAACATGGAGCTTCTTCTTAGAGTTTTTCTTTTTGAATTCCCGACATATGCTATTCTGGTGTGAGTTGATGAGCAGTGTCAAGAACCAAGTGTATGATATGCTATTGTGGTGTGAGTTGATGAGCAGTGTCAAGAACCAAATGTATGATAAGACTTGTAACTGTGAACATAGGACACAGCAGTTTTTGTTCCTCTAACTCCTGATGTCAATAACCACAGCTTTTTTTTATTGCACAATGAAGAGATTCCTCCAGTGAGCTTCCTATCCTTTCATTAGCTTCAAGATTGTTTAAAGACCTGCACTGATTTTTCTAGTGTAATCAGAAAGCACCATACAGAGCGTAGCTATTCTTTCTGCCATTGTTCACAGGGCATTTCCAAAAAAAGGAATGCACCATTGTGGCACATGTAACAACTGCCATTTGCTACACAAGTGTTGACTCTCTCCTCTCAACATGGGTCCTGTAGGTAGGAAGGTAAGTAGAATAATAGGTGGCTTCTCAGTACTGGTTAGTACATAGGTAAAAGGGCTAGTGCATTGTTAGTAGGTATAGGTTGTAAAAGCAGAAACTGAGCTACCCAATGTGGTTAACTGCAACTCAATGAAAAACCATTTCCCGTCCACCTACCATCCATCAACTGGTGAATTTTTGGTTTCCCTCTGGAACCTAATATAGCCTTTTGACACTAACTCAAAGCTGGCATGATCAAGAACTTTGTCAGAACCTCTTTTCTACGGAAGAAGATGTAGGGCATGAAATTTTCCAAACAACTGTGACAATTGGTTTCCAATCCAAGCTACCATTTCAAAGACAATAATAGGCACTACTATGCTATCCATCCAGACTTCATCCAGGGAGTTTCCATTGAACTGAAGAAGCTGGATTGAGTAGTAGTCCTAGATTCCCCGTGTTCTAGACTGCTATTTTAAAAAGTGGTGCTTTTATGCCCCCTGAGACATGACACTTCCTGCAAGCATCTTTGCACAGTTTCTTAAGCTAATCTCATATACTGTCCCAGCAATCTAGAAATCCTGTTGGTGGAAAGGTTCCTCAATTTATGTGTCAGAGGTATGGCAACAATAAATGCTGCAAACTTGGTAGGTTTCAACATAGCCCATGAAATTGATCAGTTATGTTCCTGCAGTGTCCATATCTATTGTCTCTGCACCCTCCCTGAATGTGACACGAACTCGTAGAACCCCAGTCAACCTGCGATCATTTATGTTTAACACATCTGATGTCTCCCCGCCCATCAGTCTTAAAAGTGGCTCTTGCAAGTTGGGGCGTGTCATCTCCTCCAATACTGCTGGTGCTTGCATGTAAAGGTTGTTGCCATGATATGACACACTGGGTTTCGAAAGCTTGAGTTTGAATCTCGAGTCTTTCAGTAATGTATCAATAAACTGCACAAAGCACAAGGAATGTTTTTGAGTATTGGGTGCATAGGTACATGATTTAATCCACCATCACTGGATGATTGACACAACAAGGATAAGAAAAACATCAAACAAATGGGTTACTCATGTCCTCCACTCCCAACTAGCCAATTCCAGAAAGCATTGTGAATCTAGTTTAATCTACAAGAGATCTTTGTGTACCTTCTGCAATGTGATGGATTTGTCAACCTCAAGAGGAACACCAGGACTACAAATTATGCAGTTGCGGTCCTTGTCATGTGGCACAGTTCGTAGGTAGATCCCCTCTGTTCCTGTGTACCTGCAGCAATATTGTGATTTGTAAGGTCTAGGGTTGGCTATATGTACTGTGCACTTGAGAATGTTTGTGTCTTTCTTCTCAACAAATTTCTCATAGTTTTGAGAGCCCTCCCAAACTTACAAATTGACTATGGCAGAATAGAAATTGTCAGATCATCTGATACTGAGGTTAGTGAGCTTCCCTACAAAATCCAATTTTAGAATATATTCCACAAAATCCACTTCCATGCTGAAAACAACGTTTAGCATTTGGATTTCAATCTTCACTACACTTTGAAAGGAAAACAGGAAGGCTGAGTACACACTGCATGTAGATGTCCATGCCAGTGCTGCACATTGTTGCAATCTTCAATGTCTCTAATGCACATGTTGCTGCTACAACTGCATTTGTTGAGGCAATGGCAGGCACTATGTTCTTGACTACACCCTGCAAATTGAAATGTTTGCAAACAATCAGCAGATGGAACTCCAGTACCCTAACAACCAACTGCTCCACCATCAGTACCATAGCAAACCTATGACCAGACTGCTAGAGACGCCCAAATTTGGACAGGAAAACACACTTCATAATTATGTGACCTTGTAGCAAGTTCGCAAAGGAAAAGTACAACAGTATGTTCACTTGCAGGTCAAGAAGTTGTAGGCATCCAAAGAGAAAGTGGGTTGGCTCAGATATTAATTTTCCTTCAAAGCACAAGGTCAAGGACATCAACTGGAAACCTTGAAGCACACACACCTACTCATGGTTACAGCTGATGAAATTCCAGAAAAGGGTTACTGTGTTCAATCCTACTCTTTCAGCTCTTTCAAAGACCTTGAGCCTAAAACATCAACAAAAAAAGCCTGCAGAGTGGGATGACAGACAACCAGGGATCCACAAGATCAGACCTGGGTAAGTGAGTATGTGATTCCACTTATGTTGAACTGTTCTCCCCTCTTCAGAGCCTGCATTTAGAAGGCACAAGAACTGACAAATGAGCTTGTCATTTCCCAAGGATACACAAAGCATGTATGCAAGTGAAATGGAAAATATTGAATTCACCATAGTCCTATGAGGATGAGGAACAGTGCAGGCCAAATTTAGGATGGTTGCACTGTGTTCCAGCTTCAGGTACCCAAGGATGCCTGGGCAAAAGGACCCCAGTATATCTCTATGCCCAAGCTGTACTCCACAAAAATTCTGTTACAGAAATATAGCAATTCCAGTAAGGGTATTGTTTTTGAATTACACAATGGCACCTGGTCATAAATCCACTTCATGTGCTCTGGGTTGTCTGCATCAAAATATTCTCCAATCCGATCCTGTCAGACATGACCACAGAAGAATGGGATCTAAGTTTCAGTCAGATAAAAAACCTCATAAATGAAACACATGAATGAACCTGAACCCTTCACAATTGAAGTCTGCAAAACAAGGCTATGAATTCCTGGTTCACTCAACTGAAGTACCAGCACTGAAGCAAAAACAAATTGAAAGGCAAAGCTTACCATGACTTCCCTTAAAGCATAAGCTTCTGATCCCTTGGATAGCAATTGTAGATTTCTAGTAGATAAGTAACTGAGATACTGAAGGCCAAGACAAACTGATTTTGAAGAAAAATAGGTAGAGTAGCTGCAAGGCTATTCATACCTGGCCCCATTGAATGAGGTGGGCATATTCAATGCAATGAGCTGGCGATCGTGGTGTTTCAGCAAGCGTGCACAGAGGAAAAGTTATTTGGGGAGGGAACAGCCAAAGAGAGCAGTGGAAACAAGGTGTTATCCCTGGAATTATTACACGTGCATGGCCTTTGAAACCTTCGGTGCCACCATCAACCAGAGGCTTGATTGTTGAAAGATCAGGTGAGCCGTCTTCCTCGTACTCTTCTTGGCCGAGAATGGAGACAGACGAGAAATATCTTGCGTTAGCCAAAACCCATTTGAAAATCATTATACAGTCCTTGACCTTACTTGAAAGGAAAACGTTAGCCAAAAGTGACTCAGGAAGACATGCTCTCATGTGTCATATCTGAAGTTGCAATATGGTGTAACTAGCCGGTCATGAAGACAGTGAACCTAGGCACCCGAACGTGGATACTTGCATTGAGGCCATACCAACAAAACCGCAGATAACAGAGTTGATGTAACTACGAGCTTCAAGTGAATCCAAGCCCAAGACAATGATTTGAAAATCTTTATAAAACGCAATGTCCTTGTCTTCAATCTTGCAGAAGTGGGGAATCACTGTCACACCCTTCACCCGTTGCATAACCCTTGCAGCAGCAACCTCTGACTTTGGTTTTCCTACATCTTGCATCCTGCAGTCCATTGCAGAAAGATTTCAGCATGAAGCCAAAAACAGAACAGCCTCCCACCAAAATTTGTGTTGTCCTATCAATTCCACAGACCAAAAGATGAACACTACGTTGTAGTAGTAGGAGGAGGAGCAGTAGGAGAAGAGTACATCAGACATATCTGACAATGAACAACAGAGCTAGACAGAAAAGACAGATGAGACCTGGAATCTTCCTTTTGAGAAATCTAAACCCCACAACCTACAATCTACCCCAACTGCAGTGCATGAGTTCCAGCCACAGATTGCTCTTGCTTTGCTGCCGAGACTAGATCTGATACTTCCAAAGGACACAACCTAAATCAACCAAAACCAAGCATCATGCAGGCAATTGTCTGCTTGACAAACACTGTATGGAAATAACAAAAATTCTAAGACACAATAATGGAGGGTGTGAGAAAAAGTCTATCAGAAGGTGTAAGGATTGTGTCACGATCCTGAAGAGAAACTGCCGGTTCAAATTCGAAACATCAATAGTGTCCATGTCAATAACATCAATGCGCCCAAAACCTGACAGTGCCAAGTCTTTGAGAAGCTCACATCCCAACCCACCCGCTCCAATCACCAGCACTCGGAAATCATTCTGCAATGCCTCTCGCAGCTGCAAAAAAAAAACTCCCACTCCCACATCTCACCAAATGTAGAAACACCCCAACTCATCAGATCCCCCCTTCACAAATTGCAGCAGGATGGAATAACCAGCAGACATAAACATGCTGGAAAATGATTCAAACTGTCAGATTTCTGAACCGTTGATGCATTAATCTAAGAAAATACGTTCACTCCGTTGTAACAATCAGGAATGCCATTGCTTGCTGATCAGGGTTTGATTTGCATTTCTCTTCATCCAAGGTTTAGGGTTCAGGGGATCTCGATCTTGAACATAAGAAGAAGAGGAGGAGGAGGAGGAAGAGGCAATCTGGCTTGCCAATAATTGCAAACCTCCATAGGTAAAAGAGATCAGAGGTTTGTTGCAACAGGATCAGGGACTACAATTGCAGCGTCTTTCAATCCATGACCAATCTCTTGTAAGATCTGTCACTCGAACGCCACAGTTTGTTGAGAAATGGATGGATGTCTTGTTTGCCCAGAAATGAGATGGCAAGGGATGGCATGAACAACCCTTAAAGGAAGAACTTACTCATTCACTCCATGGCCTTCTTGTCACTAAAAAAGAAAACGTCACCCACCGAGAACCCTTGGAGAAGAAGAAGAAAGAAAGAAAAAGAAAAGGGGGATTGCAAGACGATCCACTTCCGGGAAGAGGTTTACATACATTACCTCAGGACCCGGCTCGAACCCTGGTCCGACCAAGTTTCCACTGCGCAATAGCAAGCGATCTATGTCCCTCCACCGATTTTCCATGCCGCTGCCATCATCTATGCGAGAAGAAGGGAGAGAGGATGGTTGTTGTTGCTGGTCAGCCATGGAGAGACGTTGAAGACAGAAGCTGGAGTCGTTGTTGTCATTCGCTCCTCCCATTCGCCTTTTCTTCTTCTTCTTCCTCTTCTTCTTCTTCTTTCTGCACTGTAATCGTCGGAATCCACAAAACCGTGTCTCCAGCGCACTATTGCGACGCACAAAGAGGCGTTCAATTCCGTCTGGTAATGTGCTGCCGTGGGAGAGACGAGGGCGGGAAAACAAGGAGGAATCGTCGAGCTCCTCGCTAGCTGCTCTCTTACGATTAGGGTTTGTAAATATTGCTTGTCTGCCGTCCCCTTCCAGTCCATGCTGCATGCACCATGGTGCCTCAGCAGCAGCAGCAGCCCGGCTGTTTGGCGATGCAGAGCTTGTGCAGGAGTTGAGTGTGCTTGTGCTTTTTCCAAATTCTCAATTCTGCAGTAAGTCTTTAATTCTTCATCTGTTTGCAAACAATTTTTGATGGACCATCTGTGCAGCTTCTTCTCCATGGGTGGCAGCAGAAACCACTTTGCTTGCTTGCTAATCCTCCTTAATATTATTATCTTTTAATAATCATGTAAGCTTCTTAACTTAATTAAACATTATTTACTTTTCCAAATCAACACTTATGCAAAACAAATTAATTTTAGGAACCCAAATTTACTATTATTGTGTAATGCTTAACAAATTAATGTTTTAAAATGGCTAAAAATCATTCCATTTTGGAAATGTTTTAATGCTATTCATTGTGATTTTAAAAACAAGGGCTTCTTGAATCAAAGGCCAAACTCTTCAAGTGGAATGCAATGTAAAAAGGTTTTACAACACATCTCCTAGAACACCATCCCCTTCATCCCCCGACATCTCCATTTTTTGTGTAAGAATGTGTTTTCATCTCCTTGTTTAACTCCAAGGTTTAACCATTTATTCTTGGCCTAGCTTTTGTCACAAGCATTAGGTTCAAATTGCTAACATAGGTAAATAAAACATGTTTACCCACCAAGTTTATTAATGAGTCCAAAATAAGTATAATGTTGAAAGATCCAAATTTATAAGGCCCATAAAGATCCATTTTTTTGACCTTAAGCCAAGTAATTAATATTATTTATGAATCTTACCTTAAATAGCCATGCAACATTTCCCGACTTGTTAGTTTAATTTTTAAAATCTTGACATGTGTTTCTTTTTTAAAACTTAAAATTTGTTAGAAGAATTGAATAGATAATGAATAAAAAAACAACCAAATTTATGTGAATGTATGAACAAAATTACAAAATTAAGTAAAATGAAAGAAGAAAATGATCAACATCCAAATCCCTACTAAAGGGTATTGAAGGTAATTACCTTATATGATGAGTTATGAAAGATTTTCAAATCTTGGATGTGTTTTTTAGTTGTTCATGTTGTGAGATTAAGGTTGCATGGGAATTACATAACATAAAATTACTATGAAACACTTCACGTTCAACTATCAATCAGATCAAATAAAAAAACATAAAAATATGAACAGTTCAATCAAAGGTAGATTTGGGAACTAAATAAACATGTACTCACATTATAATCATCAAGGTTCAAATGTGAAGAAAACACCATTCATTCATCTATAATATATTTTGCAACTCATTGTGGGAATGACAATGTATTCAAACATATTCAATTTGGACATTTAATAGCTTTATTTTGTAACCTTTGAAAAGAATTTCCTAGTGTCATATCAAGTTGCCAACCTCACGCTTAACTAAAGTTGTATCACACTCTCCCTTGCTTTCAAATGAGTTAATATTCTTGTTGACATTATGAGATTTTCTTTGAACTCCCCATGTCCAAACCTTTAAAATTAAAACCAAACTTTCAACTTGTTTATGGCTTGAATATTCATGCCTTTGTCCAACCTCAAGACAAGAGTTGCAACAAAAGAACAAGGAAAAACCAATAAGCATGAAAGACTTGATGTGAAAACAACAAAACACAAGAATTTGTGCTTATTTTGTTCCATCAATAGGTGTTATGGACTTACCCATCCAACTAAAACCTATCTATGAAATAATGCACATCAATGAAATTGCAAAAAATTATACAACAAATTTTGAAGGTACAGATGATTATGAGAGTTGTTCACAAAGTCTCAAACCATCATTTTCAACACAAATAATAATGACAATAAGCACAAATAACAATGACAAGCTGCCACTCAGGCCATGTATTAGTAATACCTATATTTTTACTCCATCTCCTACTAGGTCTAGCATGAGCTTGGATGCCACCAACCATCACAATAGTTCACAAGTGACATGAAAGACATGAAAAAATTCAAAGCATACCAAAACACAATTGACTATTTCAACAAGTTATTACAATGATGTATCTTCATAGAGGTTCCATCAATTTTGTAGAAACTTATGTTGATGTGAATGTTGTTTGGACTAATTTGTATTTGAGTTTGGGAAAGCAAATGAATCTCCACCATAGCAATTTCAACCTTGAGTTTCAAATCTCCTCCAATGTTCATTCCTTCACTAGGAGCTTCTAGTGCATAAACAATCCGACAACCCTTTAGTATTAAAAGGTTTCCAACTCTACCAAGGAATTTCCAAGACAATTGGCCATACCATGGAATTGTAATTACTAACATGACCATATCGCATCCCTTGAGCAAAGTTATATGGAGGAGAGATGCTGCCACTTTGCTTAGTTTCACAAGGTTTGGGCCAAAATTGAAAAAGAACTTTACTAATCACATTTGTAGTTTAAAGTTGATTATCAAAATTGGGTAGTTGGACACATTAAGGTTGGTTCAATAAGGAAAACATATCTAGTAGGCTTCTTCACTTGTGGGGTGTGTGTTCTTATGTGTTTTTGATTCCAACTTGTGTGTAACAACAATTTTGCCACATGTTGCAAATTGCCTAAATCATAGAATGTGTTTTAAGATTCACACAATGTTTTTTTTTCCAATGCAAAAGTTGCAACAACTACTAAAGAGTTGATGCCACATGAATAAACAAATGGGTGGTTGTCCAAGATTCCAAATGGGCTCACATGCTTGATATGCTTGATATGGATAGATTACATTGAATTTATGAGTTTTCAAAGTTGTAGAACAACAAAGCATCCAAGGTTAGGAAAGGATTTTGAGGTTATTAAGAAAATTGATTGAAAAATGTCATTTCGATGAAAAGCCTATGAAGAACTAAAAAATCTATCATAGTGAGAATAATGGGTTTCATACAAATTCAAATCATGATGAGTTTGTGTATGTCTATGATGAGTCTCCAATTCAAAATCTCATTTGAACAAATGCCAACAAATTAATATAATAATTTTTTATGTCAACATAATGGAGGGAGTCACAATTTAAGTCACATGTACATGTAGGCCTCCGCCACAAACATGTTTTATATGATTTCAAACATAGGATAAGTTTTACAATCTCATCACAAAATGAAATCTACATCATGGGCATCTAGAAATACAAAGGGCTTTCCATGGGATTTTTTGCACATAAAAACTTTTACATAGTTGTTCACATTAGGGTTTCCATTAATATCACAAGCCATAAAATATCACATATGTAGTTCAAATGAACATACACGTGCTATGTAACATCCATTTTAAAGTTTCAAAAGTGACAACATGGATGTTACATATATGATGTTCCCATCTATGCATCATATGAAATATGAGATTGAAAATTCATTAACACTTCAAAAGGGGCATTCACTATCTACACCTCAAATGCAATGTTAATGTGTTTGTTCATAGTTGAACATTGTGGACTTTCTAAAGGAAAGTTGCAAAAAAAAATTTGTTGATGAAAAACCTAAAAATCTCTTAAGAATCTAAGATCTATATGTTTTCATAAAAATGTAATCATCAAAATATAGATCTTGAAATATTGCCAAATAATCTTGAAGTTTCTCGACATTCTTATAAAATGTGCAATCTAATAATAGCTTCAAATATAAGCATAAAAAATGAACATGAATAAGAGCACCTATATGCATGCATGTTTGATGCAAAACACATTATAACAAAATTGCAAAATCTAATGCTAAAAGTAAAAAAACAAGTTGTTTACCATGCAACAATGTGAACAAAAATATAATGCAACTAATGAATTGTGACTCATTGTCATCATTGTTGTTCACAACATGATTGTCATAACTCTTAAAATTCATAGTTGAATCCATCACATTCATGCATTGAAATTCAAGAAAGTCTATTAAGAAATCAAGAAACAATTATGTTTTCAAATAATTATTCTACAATGAATCTCACATAGAAAACAATAGTAGTCTACAATTTCAAAAAAAATTAAGTGTTGTAGAATCTAGAGTCATTGAAACGTTAGACAAAAGCGAGAAAAAACTTCATTGAAATGAAATTTTTTAAAAATAAAAACATCACAAAAAAATTTTGCAAAAAGAAAATTATAAATAGAAATATGGCGAGTAACAAAGGGGGGGGGAGGGGGGTAATAATGATTTATGTAACCCCATGGAGTTGTTTTCTACATCTACAATTTGCAAAGATTTAAAAACAAAAGTCCTAACATTATAATTCTACATATAACTTTTGTATCATAATGATTCCATGTTGGCATTATTGTTTTTTAACACTTTAGATGTGAAGGTTGATTAGGTGCGTTGATGTTACAATTGAACTATTTAGTTGGTAAAGACCAACTATGCAAGGACCATAAATTCCATAATTAAAATAATATCATTTACTTACCCCCAATTTAACCCATCTACTAGCATGAAATCACTATAGTCGATGCATCACAAATGGGCACACCTTTATAATTATCCATGTCAACTTCTTTTTTTCACCAAATGCCTTGCACTTTATATAGACAAATGTGAAGGTTGGGGACAAATGTAATTTTTTTTTTCAACTTGGTGATATTATCAATCTTCTTCATCACATCATGAGAAAGAACTTTATTATCACAATGATATAGACTTTGGTCACCATGACCATTTTTTGTATTAAAAAATCATTATAATGTTGAATGATTATAATTTGTTATGCATTATAATAGTCCCTTTTAACTGTCACTTTGCTCTAATATTGAAAATGAAATAAATAAATTTGTGTGAAAAAACAATGAATGTACATATATATAATTTGTCCATGTATTATTGGTGTACATAATAACTATTAATGCAGTCTACCAATATCATGCTTTTAATTAAATTGAATCACATGACATCTAGACAATGCATAAACATACATGGGATGTACTTCATTTTCTTAAAAGCACATTGAAAGGGGGAAATCACATTTTTTGCTTATAGTTGTGCATAATTGTTAGTATCTCTCTCATGTTTGTGCTTAAGTTTCTTTGTTAGTGCATGGGTGGTATCTTAAGTGGGTTTTACCTTTGTGTAAATTAAACACCTTTCAAATTCACTATTTTTGTTGTGCATAGTCCATTCTTGTTGAATGGACTCACACCATTGACCTTCAACACTAGCAACAATTGTATGGATACCTCACCATTTTTGAAAGGAAGGAATGAAACATTATGTATGATAATTTATTAACTTTAATCATTAATGATCAAAATCATTTTAAAAAACTATTATATAACATGTCCCCAATCCACTAAACATTCCACCCAAGTTCCACTCAAATTGGGCCAGCTTTACCAAAATGGATTGTTGGAGATTTTTGGTGGAAATGTTACTGAACTAGAACGCTTGGAAAAGACTTGTCATTTGCAAGCGCTATTTTTTAATAGTGTGTTTTTGTTTAAGGATATTCTTTGTGCATTATTAGTTGCACTTTTGTGAACATGTTTAATGAGGCGTATTCGTAGTTAGGGTATCATTTTTTGGACACATGAATCAAGGACTTTGTTTTTGCTATCTTCCAAATATATAGATTAAATTTAAGTGAAAAACATTGAATAATTCAAATTATGATAATTTTCATGGTGGTGGTGATTTTTCATATGCATATGTAATTATGCATGAATATTTTGGTAAAATACCAAAAATGCAAAAAAAAGAGTACAAAAGTTTTATAAACAACTGATATGTATTCTTGCATGAAAATCTCCTTCACATGACCAAGTATTGTTGTTTTTAGTTTAACTCTTGGTTGTGCCACTTAAAATACTTTAATTGAGTATGAAGTAAGTATTTTTACACTTTGGATATCTTCTCCACAATGGTGACATTACTTGTATGGATGTGGTCAATTGAATTTGCCAACAATTTGTTTCTTCTATTTATTGTCTTTACCATGTAACACAAAATGATGATGACTTTGGTTTCCTCCTATAATTTCATGTAAGTTTTATACCTATAGGAAAGCTCATTGTGTCTACAATGCGGTCGATGCAATTGGCTTAATCACCAATGTGAGATGATGTTTGAGCTAGTAGTTGAATTGGTGCATGAAGAGTTGTAGTCTAACCAATTTTGTTTAACAAAATGACATGATGTTGTATTTGCATATTTGTATTCTTTAGTCTTGTGGGAGTTACAAGGCGAATGCATGTTGCACTAAATGGTGTTGCAACCACATGGTGCTATTATTGGAATTGTCAAATAATCTTCTTGACATTTTCATTGTTTTTCACAACTAAAGGAAAACCTTGAAAATAATTTGTACATGTCCACGGATGCATTAATAGAAAGTTAGATAATGATGAAATTTGTGTGATGTTCATCGATTAGGGCACAAGAATGGGGAGGCCTAAAGATAAAATGATGATTCCATAACACTTTTATCATTTCATACATGTCTTACCAAAGGATTTTAGAAGGTTCAATGTGGCCCTATATTATAAAAAAAAGTTGTCAATAATATTTGTTTGAGCCGATTCCATTCATATAATCAAATATGTGTTTGAAATAACCATTAAGGCCCCCATTTGTCCTTGCATGTAAGTCCATTTCATTTGTGACCACCATTATTGCAATCAACATTCATGCTTGTTGCTATTTTCTTCCATTTGGACATAATTGATTCAAATTTGTCCTTGGGATCTATTGTGGTATGAGCAACAAGATATTCATTGTGCTTTGTTTTAATCAATAACAATACATTCGAATGTTCCTAGTTTGTTCTAAATGTGGTTTTCTTGATTTGATGATCTCATAGTTTATTGAAAATGAAGATCTTTTCCATTTCAATATCCTACTCCTTTAAAATCTTCACCCTTGTTGGCTCTGCCTTTAACGTTTAATGATCTTATATATATATTTATTATATGATTGTGATGTTTGCAATTTCAATTATTTACAATTTGAATAAACATATCAACATGAACATATAAGGATTTGAGTAGATAGATTTTGATTACATCCTTTTGTTTCTAAATCTTGATTTTTTTAATGATCATTTCTTTTTTTGCATATTTAAATGCATTCATCTTCTTAATCCTACCAAGTCAATTTATATTGAAATCTATGAATGATTATTGAAAACATGTGTAACTATGATGAACAAAAGTGCACAATAAGCAAAACAATGGAAGATGTGTGAAGATGCAAAAAGCAGGAAAATGCAATGTGACACCATCGACCAATGATTTGTTTGTTCAAATTTGTGAGGTATAAGATACCATTGCATCATACACAAGAATTGATCATGATGGTAACTTCTTGATGGTAGAAAACATTGGAGTTACAAACCTGCTATAAGCACCATTACCATGTTGGATGCCAAATCAAATCCAATCTTAGGGTATCGTGCAATAGATATGAATAAGATAATGTTAGGATGCATGATACCAATGAGGGATCATTGACATATCACCAAGTGGCAATACATCATGATTATTTTGTCATTATGAAACACAAATCCCTAGTGCTTTGAATGGTTTAAAAGGGATTATATTGAACAATACCTTTGAAAATGTTGTAAGCAAAGATGGTGACCTTATGGTAATTGATGTTAGGGTATTGAAATGTAAATTTTTGCACCTTGTAAAATATTTGAATTTTCAAAAACAACTTGGAAATAAGGTTCATTTGTTTTTGACACTTGAGGCAATTTTTCTTGAAGGTTGTTTTTTCATAGACTATGTGAATTGATGCCATCTATTATGCAACATGTTGGCAAATAGTTTAGTTAGATGATAATTGTTTACATTTGCTAGAATGATTGTCAATTGTTTTTGTCAAACACAACTTCAACACGTGGGAATTTTTTTACGAGATTCATGACTTTTGAGAACTAAGTGGTCTTTGGAAAGTGCCTTCTCCAAATCCCATTTGCATTGTATATCACACACCTTGTTGAGGTTGAAAGAAATGATAACTATTGGACATTCAAATGGTGTGCACATATTTCAAACTTGAAAGTTGAAGCTTGAAAAAAATTAAACATTTGATTACTTTTGTTTGTTCAATTATCTAAAAGCAAATTCTCACAAACAAGTGAAATACTCTCATTATATGAACTCCTAGAAAATGCAATACCCCCATATACATACATAACCTCATTTCTATATTGTGGGAAAATATAACCTTTGAAATTTAGATAGATAGGTAGGTAGGTAGATAGATAGATAGGTTAGTAGATAGGTAGGTAGATGGAGATGGATGGTCAATAGTGAGGGCAAGTGAGTGTTAGCTGGTATGTAGGGGCCCTTTGTTAAATTCAATTTTTTGACATACAAAAAAAAGTGAAACTTGATGAATGAAACAGTCAAAATAGCAAGTAAGCTAAACCATTGTGTTAACAATGGGACAAGATTATAATGGAAAAAGTGTTTTTCTATCCATCCACCATCCATCCCTTGTGTTGTGCTAGTAGTGGCTTTTGGTTCACTCTCACCCTTGTTCTCAGAGGTCAGCTAAGAGGAGGTGTGAAGGCAGATTTCTATTCCTCCAACCTCAACTTGGTATAAGGAAGTAATCCAAACTCAAATTCAATTTCAACTCAAATTCAAGACATGGTTGAGTCCAACAAACAACCTTGAGAGATTGAAGAGTCTACTCAAACAACCCAAAAAAATTTAAGCATGAATCACAAAAGGAGGCATTGCAAGTACCACACAAACCCACTTGTATTATAATATACGTTTCTCACCATTTAAGAACAAGTCTTTTCTAGATTAATTCCACATTCCTTTGAGCATTCTTCTGGATCTTTGTTAACAGGTTTGTTCAAAACACCAATTGCATCACAACAATGTTGTCAGTAATATTGGCAAGCTTTGCAGTTGCCATGACTACCGAAAGGTTGCCAATTTTACCTTGACAATGTAGGTTCTTTCATTCCAAATTAATAGCAAAGCTTTACAAGAGGAGTTCCATTCCCCTGTACTTGAGACTCTTTGGCAATGTTGTTGTTGTTAGGCTGCAAGTGCTTCAATTGTGTCCAATCTGCAGCTAAGTGTACTAGCGTCATGAATCCCCCCCATTCTTTGGTTTCAGTAACTGCTTTCTCCCTTCAGGCAGGTGAGTTTACACCACGCGTTTTAAGGCTTGACTCATGGCTTTCCATGACTAGAGAGAGATTGAAAGTCTGTTTCAGATTATGCAATATGTCCATATTTCTGTCCCAAAAACCTGAACGGTATATATAAAATGCATGAAATTGCAGAACAATTTGAAGGTAACCTGACAAAGAGTGCACACTCATAACCTTATGAGAGTCCGAACAACAAGTGCTCTCATAACCTTATGAGAGTTGCCCACAAAGTGTCAGACCTTTGTCAACTTCATCACAAACAACACTGATGAGTTGCCATGACTACCCATGACTTCATCAGCACCCAATGGTGGGTGCAGATATGTAATGATCCACCCAACAAAATGGGCAAACCATAATCAAAAAATCCTGCATCATGAGTTTCCATCAGAAATTCATTTCTATTGTAGTTCCCCAAGTCAGGGGAAGACTCAGTCATGACATTGGCTTGGCACTCAACATTGCCGGAACCATACCTTCAACTTCAGTGCAGGTTTCATCTGCAACCCACAATTCCAGTGAGTTTCTATCACACTAGGGGGAAGACTCTGTTAACTGCCTATTTTCATTTGACACACAAAAACAACACACCCTGCACAAACAGATAAAAAGACCGTGTGGTAATAACACACAATCATCATCCTGTTTCACATGCTGTATCACTCTTGTAGGAGAACCTTCCAATAAGGTTCTGCCATCCCACACAGTGAACACTTTTTAAAATGCGAAGAAAAACACAACACAAGTAACAAAAAATTTAGTTATGTCCATGTGCATGGCTGTTCTCAACTAAATTATTTCTATTCCTGGTTTAGTGTCGGGGATGATGTTGGGTCCAAGAGCAGACTTGAGAGCTTCCATAATGTCATCATATGATACTGCATTGCTCATCACCACTCGCGGCTGTTCACAATTTTGCCACCCACACAACATGGCTACAGTTGTATCAGCAATTGCTAGACTCTATGGCATGTAAAGGATCATATGTAGCTAATTAATTCTACATGGCTTTCAGGTGTCTTTAAAATGATAGAATCAGTCTTGGGGTGGCTGATTCAATCATTTTGTACCTATGTCACTGCCCATTCTCTCATTTCCTACCTACCTCCACTGTTATTACATACTCTACTGTAGTTTCCTACTTATCTCTACTGCTATTTAATACCTGCCTATGACCCTTCATGCCAGGGACAGTGCTGCTGTTGGGGCACATTCTCTAGGACACAAAATTGTGAGATCCAACTCCAATCACCAAATACTTTGGATTAGTATTGATCATGAATCATTATACAATCCTGCCCCTCAAACAATTGCAAAAACACGCTTCAAAGTCTCATGATGCCAGGAAGCATTTGGAAGTGAACTTGGTGTTTCTTGAGCTTCTTCTAGCTAGGGTTCCAGGAAGGATTTAGAAGTGGATTTGGTGTTACTTGAGCTTCTAGAAAGGTTCCTGGAAGGAATTGGAGGGGAATTTGGTGTTTCTTGAGCTTCTAGGTGTGGTTCCAGAAAGAACTTGGAGGTGGATTTGGTGTTTCTTGAGCTTCTAGGTAGGGTTTCAGGAAGGATTTGGGGGTGCATTTGGTGTCTCTTGTGCTTCTAGGTATGGTTCCAGGAAGGACTTGGAGTTGGGTTTGGTGTTTCTTGAGATTCTAAGTATTGCTTCCAGGAAGGATTTTGGGAGATGGATTTGGTGCGTCTGCTTGAGCTTCTAAAGCATTGGTTTGCAGGTAGGATTTTGGAGGCAGATTTGGTGTTTCTTGAGCTGCTAAGAATTAAGTTTGCAGGAAGAATTTGGGAGATGGCGTTGGCAGTGTTTTCTTGAGAGCCTTCTAGACTTTACTTCGCAGGAAGTATATTTGCGAGAAGGAAATTGGTGGTGGTTTCTTGAAGTAAGTACCTTGGCAACAATGACGTAGACAACTCGCAGAACAACTTTGTTGAGACTACACTGGCAGACGTCCAAACCGAGGCTTTCCACTGCTTGCAGTATCTGGCTTTGAATGTGAGGACGTGGCTGGCACACCATTTCAATCACTACTTGCTCTGGCAGATCCATGAAAACATCAAGTTTATCTGCACATGATCTACTATTCTTCCTTGTGGCAGCAACATGTGAGTTACTTTGCTGCTTCTCTGGGATATGCGAGTCTTCTTTTACTAGCATTGGCATCATGGACGCAGCAACAGCAGTATCGTCACCAGATTGCCCTTGTCCTTTCGAGACTGGCATCTCCTCCGCCGGCGTCGTCGTCGTGGTGTCAATGGAACAAGGATTATTACCTTGAATCGGGGTGCTGAAGATGGCAGTCGTCGTCGACCCTGCTGTTCTCTCGTCAGTCGTCAAGCATGAGGACGACGACTCTACAGTTCGCTTCAAATCTGAGCGCCTTTGTCGCAGAACAGAGATTTGATGATGCAGATTCTTGACGTACTGAATTGACTCGTCGACGATGGTGGACCTATCACGCTGAATGCATTCATTCCCACAGTGTACACCGCCCGAACATTGTTAGTGCATCACTGCCAAACTTGATGCGCATGCAATTGCTCTCAAGGCTCTTATCCGACTTGTTTCGATCAAGAAACAAAACCGTCGCGTGCTTCGATCAAGAGACGAAATCGTCGCTTGCTTCGATCAAGAGACGAAATCGTCGCTTGCTTCGATCAAGAGACGAAATCGTCGCTTGCTTCGATCAAGAAAAGAAATCGGCGCTGGCTTCGATAAAGAACCTAAACCCGTGCTTACTTGGACCAAGAAACAAAATCGGCGGTTGCATCGTAACACGAAGCAAACTTCGCTTCGATCAAGAAAACGGCATTGGCGCTTGCTTCGCAAGCACAAAAACTTCACGAGATCATAGTCAAGAGGAGCGATCGCGACAGTCTCTAATCTAGAACTGCAGCAAAATTGCGCGAAAACATTCAAGAGCGACATCATTGTTGTTGTTACCTTAGGTCCCGGAGGAAGCAATGTCTCCAACGTGGAGAATCTGCTGGTCATGTTGTCCCTTCGTTGTCGTTCTCTTGCGATATGCTCAGCTTGATCGATAGGCCGTTTCCATCGTGCAGACGTCGTCGTTTCCGAGCGCTGTTGGTTCTTTCTGAACTGTTGCTGTACCTCCTCCAGGAACTCTTGCGCATTATGATCCGCACTAGCACTACCACCACCACGAGCTCTTTTCACTCCGGCCAGGAGTTGTTGAGAGACTTTTGTGGCGTCCCCCCCCACGTTTGCCTCCCACTCCGTGACAGCAGCGCCTACAGCTGCTTCGTTGCGGATGACTGCGGCTTGCGTTTCACATTGGAATGCAACTGTAGCTAGTGATGCACCGGTGTCAAGATCCAATGACCCGCTCCTTGAGATGCCAGGAACAAGACTATTATGTGATGAAGTGTATGTAGTAGGCAGCAACAGGCCAGGGACCTGCTGCTGTTCCATTGCAGCGGGACTTGTGGATAGAAGAAGAGAATCTGTAACAGTCTGCTGCTGCACTGGTTGAGAAGAAGAAGTCGTCACAGCGGATTCAAGAGTATCATATGCTGCAATAAGAGTACTATGAAACGCCGGCAACGAAAGTTTGCGCTCTTGCAAAAACGGCACTGCGCTCAGATACTTATCGTAAACTATTTGCTGCTGAAGAAGGCTCGCAGTCGACTCCTCTCTTCTCAGATCCTGTTCCATCTCATGTAAAGCAGTCGCCAAGGAGGCGCCATCGGCATCTCCTAGACCGCGGGCGTTTTCACGGGAAGCAGCAGTAGTAATCGTCGAAGGTTGAACATCTGCTCTTCCTCCCCGTCTTCCCCGACGTCCTCCTCCTCCTCCTCCACCCCCTCTTCTACACCCGTCGCTCATCTCGTATCCCCAAGCCTTTTGCACGGCAAGCATATCTAGAAGGAGTGCCTCAAAACCCCCCGAATACTTTCACAATAAGATTCAAATCACCACTCAAAATCTTCGCTACAAATATTGCCACCTAAAATCAAACACCATTCGACAAAGTACAAAACATTTAGTTGAAACTCCTCCTCCTCCTCCTCCTTTTATTCTTCTTCTCAGCCACTAGCTGCTCCCTGCATCCGAATCTATTTCAAAGATTTTTTGTTACACGAAATCCCAATTTTCTCTAAACACTTGTCAGAAACTTGTTGCATAACAAAATTCCCGGAGTTGCGTTGTGCCCCGCAGCGGCAGCACACGAAGACGACGAAGAACAGAGGAGACAAAGCGGGACCCGCGCAGCAAACGAAGAGGACGGAAGAAGAAGAAGAAGACGAGCGGGAGGGCGCAAAGAGGGACGGAGGAGGAGGAGGGCCGAGAGGATGCAAATTAGCCGACAGTGTGAACAGATATACGAGCCCCTGGTGTGAACATACTCGTAAACCCATAGTGTGCACAGAGACTTTAGACCATCGACGAGAAAAGTGGAAACTGGAATACCGACCGAAAGGTTACATGCCCGTAGTGTGAACATAAGCTCGTTGGCCTCTAGTGTGAACACAGGCTATAGATCGTGGACGAAAAAAGTGGACCAAAAAAGTGGAATGTGGGCTTGCGGACCGAAAACTCACTACCGACCCCCCTAATTCACACGTTTTGGTGAACTCTATTTTGGGGCAGGCTTTTTTGGGCCCTTTAATTTTTTAATTTTTATTTATTGGCCCCCTAGAAAGGAAGGTTTAGGTCCCAAGATTCTTAGCCTATTCCTACTAGCTCCACCGGTCTAGTAAGCTATATCAATAATAGGTGGCCTTTTCCAATAATAACTTCCACCATAAGTGGCCTTTTACTTTCATTTTCTCTAACTTAAGTGGGCCTAATTATGTACAGAAAAAGGGCCTGAGTAAGTTGCCCTTTTCCTACGTAAAGTAGATCTGGGATTTTTTCACTTTTTAGAAATAGCGACAGGAAGTAGAATACTTTTTCCCAATTTTGGTTTGGGGCCACAGTGAACCAGCACCCACCAGTGCACTATGAAGGATGAATAGTAAGTGGTCAGGAAACAGCTTTCTGTTGGGTTACAGTTCCCTAGTTAACCATGGTGGTTAGCTCAGTTGCTTTTTTTTTTTGGTCCCACCTACCTACTAACAACCCACTGTAAGCAGGTTGTTAGTAGGTAGGTAGTAAAAAACAGCCCTTATCAATGTATAAACCATCTACTTACCTAGTAGTAGTTACCTATTTTCCTACCTATCTACCCATATAGGAGACCTATTTCCTACAGAATCCGTTACCACGGTGAAACCAAATATTAATTCAGTTGAGGTTCATCCACAACTGACTAATACTCCTCCAGTGGAGGATGGTGCACTGGTGGATGCTGGTTTACTGTGGCCCCAATTTTGTGGTTGCTATTTGTGAGGTGAGGGGAATTGGTGTGAACTTGAAGCCCAAGTTCATCTCGCTGAACATATTGGGGATTCCCAAAGTGGAATTAGGTTTAGGGTAAAAAAGCTTGAGGTGTAGGGCTTTTATGGAAACAAGGGCCCATGTGAGGTGGAGCCAACCCAAAGTGGAGTTAGGTTAAGGTTTAAAAAGCTTGAGGTGTAGGGCTTTTATGGGAATAAGGGCCCATATGAGGTGGTGGAGCCAAATGTGGTTTCGGTTTTGCTACATTGGTACAGCGTGAGGCTGAAGGATTTATTGGAATAAGGGTGCACGCAAGGAAGAGTGCAAGCACATGTCGAATTTTTCGTAAAGCCGAGAGGTCTGAGGCCTTTGCCTAGTGTAAATACATGCTCCAATTTGTAATTATTTTCCTGTGATACGCAATAAGTACCTGCCATTATCGCAAGCAAACAATGGCAAAAATGAGGGACGTTTCAAAAGTCGGATTTCTCGCTAGAGCGGACATTCCGCTTTTTGAAACATCCCCCAAATAGTGGAGTAAAAAATGGTTGGGTTACATGCACTCCAATTACGCTAAAAAAAAAGAAGTGTAAGATAAAAAGCCCCAAGGGTGGGACAATTTGTAAAATAAGGGCCTAGGACAAGGTGATAGTCCTAAGATGGGGCATCCCCAAAATAAAGGGCCTAGGGTAAGGTGGTAGCCAAGCCCGATTTCTCATTTTGGGAATGCCCCACACCTATTAAAGTAGGCAAAATTTCTTTTGCACTTTAAGGATGAATAGGTGTAAGACCCCCTACTCATTTTTAGGAGGGATATTCATGGATGGAAAGTGACCTTCAAACACACCTTGGAAATTTCTAAGAGAGGTATTCATGTAAAGTGCGCTTCCAAGTACACTTAGGAAATTTCTCCCCATGCTTTATTTAGGGTGAAATGAAAGCCCTAGTTCTCTTTGACAAGCAAGTGGGGACCCTCCCTCAAGTGAATTCAGGTGAAGTAGACGCCTGATTTCTCCTTGCCAAGTAGTTGGGGACTTCCAAAGAATTAGGGTGAACTTGAAGCTAAGTTCTCCTCCCCCAGCATATTGGAATCCTTGGGAAATTAGGGTAAACTTCAAGTTCAAGTTCTCTTCACCAAGTATATATCAAGACCCTCTGAAAAAAATCCCCAATTTTCATTACCAAGGAGATATAGAACCCGTCCCCCTCCCCCCTCCACCCTCCAAACATGAACATGGCTACTATCACATTAAAGAAAGAAAGAATCATGGAGGATCAATTAGCTTGAGCATTATTCATGATCATAAATGATTAAATTTCATATTAGAGCAAAATTCATAGTAGAAATTGCAAGTAACAAGTTGATGGAAAATAGAGTTTTCGAGTTTGAATAGACATGGATGTCAATGTAAAGTTTTATTTCAATTAGAATAGTTGAAACCTTTTGGTGCACAAATGTTCTATGAGATTTGTTTAAATAAATTACAAGAAGCTTACAATTTCTTGACCTTTTATTTGTGTTTTTCATCTTTTCATCAAGGCCTTTACACTAAACCACACTCAAAAATTAATCAAATGCACACCAAAAAATCATCAAATAACTTGAACAATCTCAAAGTGGGATTGTGCATAAAAAAACCCCTCCTAGGTTGCAACAAAATAAGGAGCAAGAACAATGGATGATAGCAAATGAAGAATGAGTAGGTAGTGATAATTTGTAACACACAAAGAGCAAGGGGTGATGGGTTGCAGCACATGAAGAACATTAAAGTCTTTCATTATTGTTTCCTTTGTGAATGCTCACACCATTGCTTCATGTCCCAAACATTATAATCCAACACCACTGAGGTGTGGGGGGCCTTCAACATTATTTAATTGTGTATTTAAATTGTGTATGTAAAAAAAAGGGGGGCAAGGATGGGAACCCATCCTCAAGAAGTACAAGGCAAATAAAAGCACAAGGACACATGTCACAAAGAACATAACAATCAAGACATCACTAAGAGCATCTCCAGCAGTGCTCAGTATGGGATCCTCCACAGTAAAAATGGATGAAGAAAATCCAACATATGCCGGTTTTTGCGTAGGTTGGCTCAGCAAAATTGCGCATGTTGCCGTGGCTGGTAAAAGGTTCAGCAGCGCTGTGCACCTGCAAAAAAGAGTGTAATAAATCTCTTCTGATTGGCCCATCATAATGATTGGTCCAGGTGGTTTGTTAGTAGTAGTTCCCCACCTATTCACTGTCCCAGTTTCAGTTTTATTGGTGGGGTTGCAAAAGAGTACATAACTAAACTTGGATGTGAAAAATATTTTCGCAGCGTCACACACTGAGCAGCGCTGGGGATATTATATATTTCACCGTGCAAAAATATAATCTTCAAAAAATCCTCTAAAAGAAACAAAAAAAATCTTCAAGATATTATAACCCTATAACTAATCTCAAGTTTCAACACAAGCCAAAATATCATCTTTCAAAAACCCTCATATATAAAAGAAATAGACCTATTATTACCTAGGGGTCAAAATTTATTAAGCTACTTGTAGTTTTTACATGGTGCACTGGTGGTTGTTGTTGGTTCCCTCCCCCCTCCATTCACCTGGAACATCTAGGCACCTAAACTATAATTTTGCTCCCATATTATCCCAAAAGAGTCAGAGTGATGATGTGGTGTCTCCTATTGTACTTGTGCTCTAATCATGCGCATTCTTTTCTATTTATATGAGAAAATAACTAAATAAATAATAAAAGAAAAACACATGGCAAGGGAACAAGAGAAGAAAAAAGAAAAGATAGAAGTCCAAACAAAAGATCACATCCAAAATCAGAGAATGCACAATGAGGAGCCTTAAGAGAAGAAATCGTGAAACCTAAGACCTAAACCCATATCTAGTAGCACGAAGCAAGTTGAGCAAGGAGATGGATGAAAAAATTGAAAGGACACCAAGCGTAGAAGAGGCCTCTCCATAGATATATTTATCTGTTTATATCCATAGTTGGTCAGCTTTTTAGGGTTGGTGATTCACAGCTTTTTGACACAGAACACTAAAGGAAAGTGATCTCGCATTTCTCGTTTCTATAGAGAACTGTTTTCTCTATAAATGTGAGGTATTAAATTGTTCCAGCCTGATAACTTGCAGATATCCAGGCATTACATTGACCCAAAGAACACATCTCAAAATATACCATGTTTGTCCCTTGTATGTTTACTCTCTATGTTTGGGCTTCCAACCCACCTTCAATGGGGGGAGAATTGGTGGGAGGCAATAATAAAAAGCATCCTTTTAGAGGGTTTTCAATCACACCAACTTTGAGTTTGTGTCAAAATATCTTTATCTTCTTTTTTTCTTTTGGTTTTCAGTTTTGGATGGATAACTAAAATCTACTACTACTGGCCTAGCTCTAGTGACTCACTTTTAGGCAGAATGCACTCCTAAAGGTGCATTCACACTTGGCATTAGGGACTCCAGTGTGAAGTCCCCTGACACCAAGCTAGTCATTTAGGACTTGAACCTACTTATAACCATCAAAATTTTGTATTCAGCTAACATTCACTTAACACTAACCCATTTAACATTGGGTGCCACCTAGGATGCCACCTATATTTTCATTTAACAATGACTTAACATCAGGTGTGAAAGTACCTTAAAAGCCCCATTCCCTAGCATAAAAGACCTACTGGTATACATAGGATTATACCATAGTAGTTTTGCTCTACCTCATGTGAGAGAGTCTAATTATTTTCATAACCTTAAGAGTTTAAGTATAGATTAGGAGGCATACTTAAATTGGTAGATTTATTCAAGTGTATGTGGAGGTCACCTTACCCTCTATAAAGTTTCTGCCTTAGTAGAGGAGACACTTTACATGTAAGGTTCTACAAAATGTGGAACTTTACACATAAGGTGCCTTCTCTCCTCCAAAATTCAATCACAAAGTGTCCATTTTAAATGTCAAATTCTACCAGATCTTTATGGTGGTTAAGGACCTCCAACTGGACGGTTCTAGGAATATGGGTCACACCTGGGCTCTCATTGCCAGAATGGCCCCATTCGTAGTCTACATAACACAAAAAGCCTTACAAAATATGGGCATTGTGCCAATGCTACATAAAGTTTTGTTGGCCTTGCCTACAATGGCAAGGATAGTGTGTTTAGATTCATTATAGAGTATAGTAGCTTAAGGGATTTTGGCCCTAGGTAATAATAGTTCTATTTTTATATGAGGATTTTTGAAAGATGATATTTTGTCTCGTGTTGGAACTTGAGATTAGCTATAGAGTGATGATATCTTGAAAGATTTTGATTTCTTTTAGAGGATTTTTTTTGAAGATTATATTTTTGCATGGTGAAATATTTTGAGTTTTCATAATTCTTCTTTTGCCTTCGGATTACTTTTAATGTAAATGGCAAGGCCACGGTGTGACACACCCCTTGTTTTAATTGTGACAAGTTCAATGCTTTTCCAGGGTATGGGCTGGTCCCCTGAATAAATACATCATGGTGACAGAAGAGATGATTTGATTTACAATAGATTTAGGGCACAACAAGACCAAAAACATTAAATGTATGGGCCACAACTGCCAGAGTGAACTAGCATAGAAGAAGCACCTTCTCGAGGGAGGGTGGAGTAGTGGAGTAGCCAACTAAATGGCACAATAGAAAGACACCCGAATTTTAGTTGAAAGCCCACTTGAAGCAAATTACTTCTTACACCTGAAAAAGCCTTTTTTCAAAGGTTTTATATCTCAAATCCACAGGACAGAGCAACTTGGCCTCACAAGGGTCCCTTACTTTTGGACATCGTGCTTCACCTTCTTGGGTGAGGCCTAATTAATTGTGGTTGTATTCAATCCTGGAAATGTTAAACTTGGGGCTGAAAGACTCTAATTTAGTTCTAAGAAAGATTATTATTATTATTATTATTATTAGTAGTAGTAGTAGTAGTAGTAGTAATAGTAATATTATTATTACATGACTTGTATAAGTATTATATTGTGAATAAAAATCCTTGAAGAAATAAAATGTGAAGATTACATTGTTTAAATTTTATAGTTTTGGTGAGTGATCCTCATAAAAGAGAATTTTTAAACATGTGTGATGAATTTTTTTGAGGTGTAATTTTCACATAAAAATTCAACTTTAGACACATGAATGATCCTATACTAAAAAGGTGTAAAATCTCATCTTAAAAATCTCATGTGAATAATAAAATATTACAAATGTTATTTTTAAAATATGTTTGATGATCTACCTATTGTGTTAGAAAAAAATTAATCAAAAATTAATCCTCATAGTTCCAGACCCCCATAGTTCCTAGGCTACATGCCCATGGTTCACCACCGCCTACGATAAACTAGCACCCACACTTGGACCACCATGGTTCCTGAAAACCATAAATGAGGGTGTGGCAAATAGTAGTGCTCCTTGCTAATTGTGGCAAGTACCAGGTATTTCAGTATTTTTTTGGTGTTGTTGTTTGAAAGGGGTTTTTTGTTTTTTTTGGGAAAAAATGTATAAACAAGTCACCTTCCATGGCTACCAGCTGAAGAAATTGGGATTCATCCTATTTCCGTCACTTTGGTGGACTCAATGAATAGATTTTTTTTTAAAAAAATTTGTCATTTTGTGCGCAAGTTGGAGGAGGCATTCCAGGATATTCGGAAAACAAATTGTGCAAGTGGATGCAGGTAGGTACATACAGAGGCCACTAGAGCCGATCAGATCAGTCCGGGAACTCCTCCATTCCTCCCCGCCAGAGCCGATCAGATCAGTCTGGGAACTCCTCCATTCCTCCCCGCCGCTCGCTCGCTTGGCTCAACCCCAAAAAAAGAAAATCACCCATCATGCACACAAACACCGAACCGGCTGTTTATTATGAGAAGAGTGAAGACTTGGCTCGGTTTATTATGGGGGGAGGAACTGCACTTTGTTGAAAATGGGGGGTTTTTATGAAAAGAGTAAAAAAGACTTGGCTCGTCGGGGGCAGGGAAAAACAATATCTCTGACTCATCGTGCAGACAAACACCAACCAACTGGAAACAAGGGCTTTTACGATCATGATATCGTCCTCCTCATGAGTGAAGACTTTGGTTTGTGGGTTACATACTACACTTTGTTGAAAAATAGATATCTTCAACTTGTAGAAGACTATTGGTTCGTGGAAAGTGGAAACGGGTGAGTCGGAGGAGGACGGGTGGGGGGGGGGGATTCCGGGAATAATAATAAGATCATTATTGTGACAAATTGCTTAAAACGAGGCCACCCCACTTGTCCTCACCCACCCACCACTTGTGCTCGGTTTTCTTTCTTTCTCCACCGGCATCCTTTTTTTTTTTTCCTTCAGAAAGGGGAATGGCCTATTGCTTTGCTTTAAGTAAGT
>Ga0116227_10001865_pt1 | contig 47959 bp, 38 predicted proteins | sample S1TSphgellanicum_FD_89693 | JGI IMG/M metagenome (GOLD analysis project Ga0116227, IMG submission 89693) | Host-associated microbial communities from peat moss isolated from Minnesota, USA - S1T2_Fb - Sphagnum magellanicum MG | ecosystem: Host-associated > Plants > Peat moss > Unclassified... | reverse complement strand
TTAAACTTCCACAAAATTATGAATTATGTATCATTACTTGATTTGTTGTAAATTAACATTTGATTTACAAAGAAATAATAAATTACATATATTGAACTTACATTATTACAAACTCATATTTCAGATTTTCCTTAAATTTTATTTTGAAATTAAAATTTAATATTTAGATGCATAGAAAATATTTGCATCATACATAAGCATTCATTTGCACAAATAGAATTTACATGTAGTTTAATGTTTAATGAATTTTTATTGCAATTTAAAGCAAATATTGAGATATCATGTCTATAAAAATAAATAAACATTAGAGTTACACAAAAAATATTAATTATGTATCATTATTTGATATGTTGTAAACTAAAATTTAATTTATATAAAAGTAATAATTAGGTGTATTGAACATGCACATTATTACAAATTTATATTTCAGAATTTCCTTAAATTTCCTTCAATCAAAATTTATTAGTTGTGTGCAGAAAAAAAATTTGTATCATACATAACCATTCATTTTATACAAAGATAATCTACACATAATTTAATCTATTAATGAAGGTAAATAATTTGTTTTGTTTTATTTTATTGTGTTGAAATTTCCCAAACCAAATTACTTCATATAATGCTATTGATATTTTTGAAAACCTAACAATGAATAGGGGTGCATTGACTTGGGTTGAAAAGTTTTACAACTACAATGCAAAGGTTATTGATTATTGAACCATTTTCTTAATAAACATTAATAAAATCATAAATAGAAAATTTATTCGAATCCAAAGGTGTACTTGGTGTTGTTGGAAAGTAATTGCTAAGTTAGATTTAATGAAATTTATTCATAATTTTCATACTTAAGGTGTGGAAGATATTGAATTTTGAATGAATTTTGTTGTTGAAAATTCAAACAAATTTCAACAAATTGGGTTTAGAAGGGAAAATGAGTTGAGTGTGTTCACGCTTGGGGCCAACAACACATGTTACCTTATTTATCCATGAAGGAAGGTAGTTTGTTTTGTTTTGTCATAATGATATCTCCCAAACAACAGTGTCTTAGGTTATGTTATGGAACTTATCATCAAAAAGTTCTCAATGAATAGAGGTGCAACGACTTATTTTAGAATGTTTGGAGCTATAGTTTGGAATCTATTGATTATTCAATCGTTTTTTCATTGAATTTTAAAAAAAACCAAGATTGAAAACTATATTGGAATTTGGGGGCATTCTTGGTATTGTTGGAAAGCCCTCACCAAGTTTGATTTAATAAAATCGATTTTGTAATTTTGAGATTTAAAATGGGAACAATATTATTGAATTTTGGTGGGTACGTATTGTTGGAAATTCAAACAAATTGCAAAAAGGGGTTTGGAAGGAAAATTCAATTGAATGCATTCAAACTTGGGTCAATGACATAGGGTACATTAGTGTTTAATGAATTTTTATCATATTTTAAACAAATATTAAGATATCATGTGTATAAAAATGAATAAACATTATAGTTGCACAATATTATTAATTATGTATCATTATTTGACATGTTGTAATGATCTACATAGAAATAATAAATTACATGTGTATTGAACATAAACATTAGTACTAACATATTTTCAAAATTTTCTTAAACTTTATTTTGAAATTAAATTTTAATATTCATATGCACAAAGAAAACCATTCATTTATACAAATAAAATTTATATGTAATTTAATACTATCATAAATTTAAATAAATATTACAATATTATATGTATAAAATTAAAGTTACCTATTAGTTATTTAACCTAGTTGGAAAAAATAGATGCAAACAAGACTATATTTCATCCATCCTCTAATACATTTTATCATCCAAAATAGTTGAACACTAATCAATGTCTTGATTCTGTGCTAACTAAAGAACCTTAAATGCCAAGAATATTTCAAAAATGACCCCTTAATTCACATTGTTTACCAACATAGTTGGAAGTTCAACTTGGAAACATTGTCAATGTCGGGAATATTTGGCAAATGACCATGTAGTTGAAAATTGCTTTCAACTATATACCAATCTAGTAAATGAATCAACTTAAATTGATAATTGCCATAATTTTATTTTAAAATTTAAAAAAATCCAGTTGAAACATAGTTGCAAATGTCATGTAGTTGAAAAATTTTGGTTAAAAAAGGGGAGTTTTCTACTGGTGATTCCTAAGGTTGTCACATGCAGATTATGGGGAACAAAAAAAATGTGAGGTTAACAAAGGTTGAAAAAGCTAAAGCTACTAAAACGAAATGAATTGCCGCAAAGGCTCAAGCCACATTTGTGGTGGTATAGTACCTAGGATCATTTATCCCTACCCTTCCTGATGATGTATTTCTCACCCATGTGTGGTCACGAATGTCTGACCAAGTCGATAATGGGTCAGAGGGGCTCTTAGTGAAACTTCAAGATTGGCGCCTTGTATCTAAGGTGTGGTGTGAGTTGACAAAAATTAAAGTTGTATGGCTAACATTGATGGTATCACAATGTGATGTGGCAGCATATGCACTATCACATTGAAAGTGGGCCCATTTGACATTTGATATATGGTGGAGGTTAATCATATGCTTGGACATTGCTATAAATGCACATGGGATGAATGATCCCCTCCACTTTAAGTCCACAAATACCTCAAAGGGGTGAGGAACCATTATGATGACATCTTGTGGGGAAAAGGGGGTGGGTATTGTGATGGCAATGGGAAAGATTGTGAGCGTTCCATTGATAGCAAAATGGATTGTTCCACTTTGAGGGACATTATGCAAGCTTGACACATTGCTTACATTTGATGGGGGAAATGTCTAGTTTTGCTATCATTTTGAGTTGATTTGACCATGCACTATTTTTGGATTTTTTGACAATGTTGGCCCACAAATATAAGGATTGGTCAAATACTAATTATCTCATTAAATCATGTTGTACATACTAAGTGGCCCTAAAAAACTATGTTAGTTTGTGATGGGGAATTGTAGCATCCCAACCTAATGATAATTAGTCAATTGGTGTTTGTCCATGATGAAAAAATGGCTTGAAAGAAAGAACTTACATAATCTCCTTGTATTTTAAACATTTAACTTTTGGATGCAAATTTATTTCTTACGCCTAGCCAATTTTGATATAAGAATTCACATATTGTCTCCACCTCTTGATTAGTTAATTAATTTACATATGTTGCAATTCTTCTATATTAACCTCATTTGTATTGGTTTCAATTATGCAAAACTAGGAGTTCTGCAAATAGTGGGGCAAGCCTTCACTAGGAGTTTGGACATGCAAATGTTTTGTAACTAACACCATCATCATGAATAAATATATTCTCTCCACCCGCCCCCCCTTTGGTCAAATTTTGGAGCACAATATAGTCCCATGGAATTCCTATAATTTATAAATGATCATTGGATACATGGTTATGGCAAGTTTGGTGATCCAATAATGCTATGATAACCAAGTAATGCCCTTATTATAGGCATAAGTTTTAACCTTTTTAGTAAGTCCTCATGGATGCCATTTGATGTTGTAAATTCAATACTAGTCAAAAGGAAACATGGGATGAGAAGCTACATAGAATAGAAGAGACTACTATTGATGAACTTGGATTGTCAAAATATAAATGCCCATGTTTCTACTATTGTGGGGGTGGGAGGCTTGTATTGAGGTTAACGGTTAGGGCCCACTTTAGAAAATATGGACGTGATCCAAAAGTATCGAAACCCTTATTGGTACATTCCTTGATCCTTCATTAAAGAACTTATTTTTACAAATTTGCAAAATGTGTTTGGGGGGTTGTCATGATACATTAGGCCCTAGGAGTGTAGTTCAAAGTTAGTTTGATACAAGTTTGTGGATTTTGATCTTGTGCTTGTGTCATGTGTGTTTTCTTGCATGCCTTTTACACCATCCATCATACAGGGTTGATGGAGCTAAATGTGAGGCCCTAAATGAAAAGGATGCAATGGGTCATTGCAGTATGGTTGTAAACAAAGTCCTAGGCATGGACAAAGACATTCAATTGGGCAAAATGTTGATTGACACCTTTCAAAGGTGTGATGAGTTACATGAAAATTTTGGTGGACAAGCAAGGACTATCGATGGTAGCTTGCTTGATGGTGGTGACTTTATTGATGGAAATGATAATCTAGCAATTGAATTTGACCTTGAAGGCATGGACTTGGAACATGATGATGATTATGACGAAACAATATTGTTTGATATGTTCAGGGAGGCTCAAACCCCATTGTATGAGGTTGTCCCACTAGTCACCTCGCCACCATCCTTTTACCACTTAATTTGTGTAGTACACATGGAATCAACAACATGTTTGTGGATGAACTCTTTTCACTATTGAGGCTTGATCTATTCCCAAGGGATAACATTTTTCCAAAGTCATTGTATGAAGTTAAATCAATAATGAAGCGGTTGGGATTGAGCTACAATTCAATTCATGCATGTTATAATGGATGTGTTTTATTTAGGGGAGAATTGAAGGGTGCCACAACTTGCCCAAAGTGCAATAGGTCAAGGTTTGTTGAAGGGTTAGATATTGTTCCATGTAAAATGCTTCATCATTTCCCATTGATCCCAAGATTGAAACATATGTATAAATGTCAAGCCTTGGTAGATTTGATGACTTGGCACAATGCAAACAAGAGCAATGATGGATTGGTTTGCTTAGTTGTGATTCAAAAGCTTGGAAACACATTGACATGACCTAGCCTGATTTTGTAGCGGATCCTTGCAACATTAGATTGGGTCTAGCCCTTGATGGGGTAAATCCATATGTTGACTTGTCTACAAATTATTCTACATGGCTAGTACTACTCTTCAACTACATTTTACCTCCTTGGTTGACAACAAAGAGATTTTTTGTGATGTTAATCTTGCTTATATTGGGGAAGGAATCTATAAAAAACAAGAACATAGATGTGTATCTACAACCATTAGTTGAGGAGTTAGAAGAGTTATGGAAAGAGATGAAGGCCTATGATGTGACAAGGCCAAAAAGATTGTCTAAATTTATGTTGAGGGCCATTTGGATGTGGAGCTTGCATGATTATCTTATGTATGGCTTGTTTGCTAGCTACCAAACAAAGGGCTATTTGGCATGCCCTTTATGTTCCCAAAAGTGGATACTAAATGTTCCTTACACTTGAAAAAAAAAAAGTATCTTGGACACTTGCATTCCTTGCTAGAGGCCATCCATATAGAAGAGATCCTAATGCATTCAATGGACAAGTGGAATTCAGGTTTGCACCACCTAGGGTTTCTATTGCTGATTTTTTACAAACGACTAAAGAACATGAAACATGGTTGGCAAGAAGAACCCATGCATTAGAGGATAGGGAAGACCATGTCCATACACATGGTGTGAAAAAGAAAAGCCTTTTCTTTTGCTTGCCCTATTGGCAAGTTTGATATTCTTCCCCTAATTGATTTTACAATATCACGTGGACATGAAAAAGGCACATGTTCGATCTATAGTTTGATCTATCCATGCCTATTATATTTTAGATTGAATCAATGGACAATTATGTATTGTATTCAAAATCTATTACTATTCTTGTACCTCTATTGACAATTGTGCATTTGTTTGGTGATCTTTTGTTGTTTATTCTTGTGATTACAACTCTGATGTGATTTGAGTTTACTCATGTTGTTGCAACTCTGATGTTGACTCAATTTGATCCTCTTGTACTTCTTGAGTTTTGTGTTCCTTAATTTGTATTTGTTTTCCTATTTTTGTGGCTGCAAACGCATATTCATGGGAACTAACCTTTTATAAACAAATTTTAATGGTTTTAAAGTCTATTTTGATGCATATTTCATACCACCAACCTCCTTTTGGGAATTATCCCTTCTTCTTTTAAGGCTTGTTGGTTCCTCCTTTTATGTTCTTATCCTTGATGGTCTTGCACCATCATAACCTTGATTATGTTCTGCTTCGAATCTAATTTCCAGTTTTTCAAAAATTCAACCATAATGTTATGATGGGGAGTCTTCCATTCAACCTCAAACAAACCTACCAAACTAATTATATTGGCCCATATTCTCTCCTCCTCTCCAAAACTTGTCCAAAGCATAATATTCTTCAAATTTTTATTATTATAATTATGCTTTGTAAGAATAAAAATGTACCTAACCTCATCATCCTATTGAGTTTGAACTTTCTTCCTTTACAAATTAATAACCATTGCTTGTTGATTTCTTTTTTTGCTACGTTTCTTGTTTGGAATGTGGGCCTTTTTTGGAGTTCGCTCCTGTGTAGGCTCCTTTTGTTGTGATGGTCTTTCTTGATGTTGCTACAATTTGTCCCTTTGCTACTCTTCTTCAAAGTTAGAAATGGAAATTGGAGCAACCTGCTCACTTGTACTTGCTTCTTTTCTAGGCTTTCTAAAATTGTTCCTTGTCAAAGTTTCTTGACAATTTTTGTCATTCTTTCTAATTGCTTCAAAATATTTTTCAAACTTAGACAATGAAAAAGATATTTGACAAGAAGAATAATAAATAGGAGATGGAAATAGCGGATCTCTTTCTGGAGACCTAGACTGCAAAGGAAATTTTTTGGTAAATTTTTGTTGTTTTTTCTATCTTGTTTTTCTTCTCTCAACTTTTGTAATCTCTTTCTAGATTGTCTTTGCAACTTCTTAACAAAATTTCTTTTGCACTCATTTTGGAGACAGAAAATGATAAAAATTTGTTTGTAAAAAAAAAACTGAACTTGCCTATTATTTACCAATTACTGAAATGCAATCATCTTGTTTTGTGTAGTGATGTTTCATTTTTTGCTTTAGGGTTAATGTCTTAATGATTTGTCCATTTTTTTGGTTTTTTAACACATATCGATTTCTATCTAAGTTCATATTGACATGAATATGGGCTACAATTAATGCCTAATGACCTAGCAAGTTTGTAAATGTGGCATTGGGTTGTTCTAATGATAACTCTAAATATGATGACCTAGTGTTATCTACATTACATATTTCTTCTATCCTATGTCGAGTCATCAAATCAACAAAGTTTTATTTTGATGTGACATGCCTATCTAACTTATAATCCAATGATTGTGAAATTGTGTAATTATGGTCTATGAGTAGTATCATAGCCTACTTATTCATCAAATTTATAGAGGCTTCTTTTGATGCGATTATTTAATCAATACCAATGATCTTTGTTGTTTTTTGATCCTTTAAATCTTCATCAAAGTTCTCTTTCTGGTGGTTTGAATTTGTAAATTCTAAGGACTTTTGATTATCTGAACTTTGAATCCCCTTCAATGTTTGATCCACATATTTGTATCGTTTCAACTTGTTAACATTGACCAATATTGGGTTTGGTTTTAAATTGTTAACAAAAACAAGAACATTATTATTAGATAAACAATATTGTACCTTGATTGGACCAAACCATCTTTTTTTGAATTTGCCCAAATGTGTCTTTTCTCCCTTGGGAAACCACAAAACATGACCTCCAAACTAGAAACTTTGTGTGTTTTTGTTGACTCCACAAAAATTTGCTCCATTGATTTGTTCCAACATTGTTTTGAATGTCTAATTTTTTTTCCTGTAACTTCTCTAGCTTTGTAATTCTAGCAGTTAATACTCTACTAGGTTCTACATCTCTATGGTCCCCACTAATAGCCAATAGAATATATTCTATTAGCATTAGAGTATGCAAACCATAGACTAATTGGTAAGGTGTATATCATGTTGGCACCTTATAAATTGTCTTGCATGAAAATAAAACCATGGACCAATGTTCTTCTTAATCTGTTCTTTTCTCATTGACTAACTTTATTAATAATCTACCAATAACTTTGTTAGTAAACTTTGCTTGTCCATTTCCTTGTGGGTAATAAGTTGTAGAACTAACATGCTTTAACAAAAATTATTATGTCAAATGTTTAATTATATCACTGATGAAATGTACTCCTTGATTTATAATTATAATCAGAGGACATCCAAATCTAGTCAAAATATATTCATACAGAAATTTGGCTGTAACTACTACAATATTAGTTCTAAATGCCTTTGCCTCCAGTCACTTGGTTGCATAATCTGTAGCTACCAAATATATCCGCTTCCTATTAGTCTTCCTATTGGTTTAATTGAACCTATAAAATCTAGACCCCATTTCATATAAGGTTCCTTTGGAAGTGTTGTTACCAACTTGGCTAAACTTTTTGTTTTTGGTCCTCTAATTTTTTGATAGTTGTCACAAAATCTACAAAAATCATGAGTATTTTTTAATAGAATTGGCCACCAATAACCTACATCCAAATTTTTTTTTGCAGTGATATCTGTAGCAAAATGTCTTCCTACCACTCCCTCATGTAGCTCCTTTAGAACAATCTATGCTTTTGAAGCGATCAAACATCTACACATTCTTTTTTCTTATCCCACTATGTACATTGTTCCCTTTTTCAAAATAAAAGGTTTTGCCTTTCTAGCTAACTTTTATTTTTGAACCAGGTCCAAAGTTTCTGGCATCTAACCTATTTCTAAGTAGTTCTTTACTTCTTGCATTCACACATGTTCTATAGAAAATGATGATGCATCCATAGTCTGATCTAGAATTCCCAATGGTTTTGAACTAACTGGTAATTTGGATAAAACATTAGCTACCACATGTGTTCAATTAGGCTTGTAAATTATTATGAATTCATATTCCAAAAATAACAATAACCATCTGGCTATCCTTCCAAACACCTGTGGTTTGTTGACCAAATATACAAGAGCCATGTGATCTACATAAAAGACAAATTTGTTTCCCATGTTTGAATTTATGCAAAGCATAAACCATTGTTAAAGCTTCTCTATCTGTAATAGTATAATTCTGTTTTGCTTTATTGAGTAGTCTAAAGGCATATACTATAGGCTAATCATACTTACTAGTTGGATCTTACCAGTTGGATCATGTGCTAACATTGCACCTACTACTAGTACTGATGGATTTGTGTGCACATGGAACTCTGGTTGCCAATTTGGAGGTATCAAAATTGGTGTTTCCATGTATTTCTACTTGATCTGATCTCAAGCTTCTTGACATTATGTGCACCAAATAAAGGGTTCTATCTTCCTCATTAGTTTTGTGATTGGTGCCATGATAAAGGCAAAGTTCTTGATGAAACATTTATAAAATTGAACCATACCATTAAAGACTTGAATTTGCTATGGGTTTGTAAGTATTGGCATATTAACAATTGCTTGAACCTTCTTGGGGACTAGTATTTTTCCTTCCTTGGAAACTATGAACCCTACAATTAGTCCTAAAAATACCATGAAGGCACATTTTTCTAGGTTAAAATTGATTCTATATCATTTGCATTTTTGAAAGCGAAGTCTGAGCTTCATAAAATGACTCTCCATATCACTATAAACCATGAAGTTATTTAAAAATATTTTCATGAATTGGTCCAAATACTCTCTAAAAGTTTTGCCTACGACTATTTGGAAAGTTGGTGGCCCATTTTTAACACCAAATGGCATCACCATCCAAACAAAAGCTCTTTAGTTTCTTATAAAGGTTATTTTGTATCTAATTTCAAGGGCTATAAAAATTTGATGGTATCTTGAGTATCCATCTAAAAATGAATAGTCTTCATACCCTGCGACAATGTTCAATACTTCATCAAAAAATGGTAAAGGATAATGATTTTTTTTGGTTGCTTTATTCAACTTCTTGAAATCTACATTGATTTTCAATTTTCCATTCTTTTTAGGTACTACCACTATAGGTGATAACCATGTAGCCTCCTCTACTGGTTGAATGAAACCTTCTACTAATAGTTTGTCAACATCCTATTTGATAATTGTAGCATAATTAGGGTTCAATTTGTACCTTGCTTGATGTGTTAGTGGAATTGAGGTGTTTAACTCAATTTTGTGTTGAGCCAATTTTATAGGTATGCCTTTCAAATCCTTATAAATCCAAGCAAACACATCTTTGGACTCCTTGAGTATAATCTGAAGCTTTTCAATTTTTTCCTTTATTAATTGTGCATTAATTTTGATGCACTATGGATTTGCCTTTGTGCCAAGATTCAATTTTACAAGCTATTGTTCTTCAGTCAAAGTCCAACTTGTTATCTGAAAATAATGTACTTGTATTTTTGTTAGTGTCTCATCCATTCTAATATCAGCTTGGCTATGATGATAATTTAGTTTTTTGGATAAACCTTATCTTCAAGTGATGTGTTGTTGAAGCCATTATTTTTGCTGCTCCCTAATTTGATGTCCCTTGTTCTAAGTTAAATTCTTCATTGCTTCTGAATTCTAAAACTCTAACATTGAGCAATGAAATTGTTTCCTTTGAGATAGTGATTGTGCCAATTGAAAATGGCTCTAGTTTTGTCTCAAAAATTAGATCTTCTTCTTCATCTATTAGCCCTTCCAACAAGTCATAACAAACAAGTACTTGGGGCCTTCTGGTTTTTGCTCCCAATTTCTTGTTAATTGATATTGTTTTGATCATGCCATTACTTTGAACATTAATCACATTGTTGACCCCATCATGTGTAGCCTTTGCATCTATGAGCCAAGGTCTTCCCAATAACATGGAATAGTTAGCGTCTATCACACTATTATGTAAAACAATAAATGTGGCTACATATGGTATACCATGTATTTGAATCTTCAAATTTCTGATGATTCCTAAAGGTCTGGTCATACTCTGATCTGCCATTTTGAAGTGGTATGGGGTTGGTCTTGGTTTGAATAAACCTAATTTTGTTTTAAGGTTTTCTGTTAAGATGTTTACACTTGTTTTTACATTTAACAAAACATCCTCGACAATGTTTTTCCTAACTTAGACTTTGAAAACTACCATCTAGTTATTTATTTTTATAGCTATAGTGTCAATTTTAGAGTGTGTTTCAATCATGGTGGCTACACTAGGTTCTGATATCATTTTAATAGTTATATTGGGGTTTTCTAGCTTTAGTTTCTACCACATATATTTCTTAAAATTTGGTGTTATCTTCGGCAATAAACCTAACCTCAAAGTATAGGTAGTTTCTAGCATCAATTTACTGATATCATGGAATATTCATTCCCTAGACATAACTCTATTCTTAGGAATAATAAACAAATTTTGTGATATAATTAGTTTAGTGGACACCTCAGTATCTAGAATCCTACCCAACTTGTATTCCACTATGCTTTCTCCTTTTGATTCAAACTTTTTAGTGGGTCTTGTGCTTGCATCTCCCATATAGTCTTTAGAGTCTTGACAAAAGATTGTTGTAGTCTTGCTCTTCTTCCCAATCAATAGCAAACTTCTTCTTGAATGGTTCTCTATTCTTAAAGACTTGTTTTTCAATAACCTTGCTCTTAGTGATGGCCATGTTGACATCCACTATATGAATTGAAGGATTTGCAACCTTGGGCTCTACCATAGCTTGTTTCTTTGTAGTCTTCACTCCTTTGTTCTTAAACATATTATGCATGTCATTATATTTAGGACAATTTATGATCTTATGTCCAATGTCACCATAGATATGATAGGAATACCTCATAGGTCTCTATACTTTGATTTGTTGAATGGTAACCTTAGAAAAACATGAACAAAATTTCCTTTCTTTTGACTGTACAAGTTTCAACATTACGATTTGTCCTGTGACAATTTGTATAATACATTCTTGTTTTCTCTATAATTGTCTGAAGTTTCTAAGTTAATATTATCTTACTACTCTATGGGACTAACTTCAAACTTCAAAAATTCCTTCTTCACAAACCAAAGCTGCTTTCTTATGCTGCTACAAGGTTTCTCTCTTCATGCCTATTGTTGCTACATGCAGATATGGTTGTAATCCATATATGAAAATAATAGTTAGGAAATTATCTATTGTCTTGTGTTGAAGACTATTAACTAACTTCAATAATCTTTCATAATAAACTTCCACTCTTCTCCTGCTTCATGTTCTTCAACTACAGATAAACTTGCTCATTATTTTGAATTGTTTTGAAGCTTTTACAAAAAGCTAACTGCAATTTTACAAAAGTACAATATGGGTAGTCTCCCATATAGTTATTACACTAGTTAGACACAATATCTTTGAGGGTAAAAGTAAACATATTAACAATTTATGCATATTATGTTTCACCATTTGATTTAATGGCTACCTTAAAAACTTTGACATGAGCATCTGGGTCAAAATCCTTCACATATTTAGGATAGTTAAGTGGCCGATGATAAGGCCTATTTGGTGGTAATGGTAGTATGCTTGGATTCATCATTGGCAATTCAAAATATCTTAAAGGTCCTAGAGGTCTTGGTGGTCCTAGTGGGCTTGATCCACTTCATCCTGGATCTGATGGCCAATCAACAAAAATTATATTTGCTTCTCTGGGCATCTTTGTATGCACATTCACAAGTTCTATTCCCCTTGGAGTTTGTGGTCTGGACTTCATACCAACAACAATATGTGTCAGTGTTGTTATAAATGGAGTTTCAATAATTGTAACCATAGACTAAGGCATTGCCATAAAATATAATGGTACAGATCTCACTAATTCCATTCTAAAATTAGAAGTCCTTGCATAGGTAACTCCAACATTGTTGTGATGTAATAGATTTGGTGCAAGAGTTATAGAAATAGGTACTACATCTTCCATAATTTGAGCTCTCATTTCCACTCTATTATCTTTCTAGATTTGTTCTCTGAGTTTATTTGGAATTTTGACCCTTTCATGATATAGATCTTCTTACTCAAAATGTCCATGGTTCTTTGCTCATGTAGGTTTTGGATTCAGATTCTGGAAATGTTCAACAAATCCTTGCTTCACATTATCTTCAATAAATGGACATTCATTGATTTGATGTCCAATCTAATGGTGGTATGTGCAACATGGAAGGTTAGGTTTTGGAATTATTTTCACACTATGAATTCCTTTACTCTAATCCCTTGGGACTCCTTTAACAAACTATATAAGATTGTTAGAGTCTAATTTATAGTACCTATTTAGTTGTGATTTAGTAAAATAGCAACTAAGCTAACCATCACTATTGGCTAGAAAATGTGAACCCAATAGAAAATTCTTTCGTCATCACATATCATCCATCCTTGATGGTGCATTGGTGGGTGTTGGTACATTATGGCCTCACAAAATGGGGAGATTTCCAACAAATAGGAGTATAACAAAATGATTGGAAAATGGTAGAAAAACACTTCATTAAAGCTTTGGACATAAAACAAAAAAGAAATCATACAAAACTTAGATTGGACATGGCAAGTCTAACAGGGTGGAGCTACCATATCCTTAACTAATAACAAAATAAACCAACTAATATTTGTGGTGTATGAAATCACATCAAGTAAACAACTACATTCAACCCCTTTAATGATACAACTACATTCAACCCCTTTAATGATACAACTATACTGCCATTAGATGGTAGGAAGTATGAATTGTTACATTGATGCGACAATTAATCTACACAACATAATTGACTATGAGTTATCTAGATAAACCAATTAGGACATTAAAAATACAAATGATTTTATTCAAAAATATCTTATAGATATATTCAACATTTTAAAAGATGGGATTTAGGTTATAAAATAAACACTAAAAAAATCCCCTAAGATTTTGTATGAATTATTTCCCATTTTGGCATTTGAAGACCTTAAAAATAATAAAAATTTAGATATTTCAATTTATATTTTCACTTGAGGGTGAATTTTTTCCAGAAAAATTTACATTACTAACCAAGGTTTTCTTGGCTTTCTTCTTTAGAGTTCAAGTCTCCCCCATAGCCACATGATCACAAACCATTATGAAATCATAGGCAATTCCTTTTTTCCCATGCTTGAAATTTTATATTTTTTCAATATTTAAATCTGATAGGTTAACTACAAAACAATGGACAATAAAGATAATATTTTGTGGGATGAAGAAAAGATGTAACCACTAGCAAACTTATTGCTTGATAGACTCATTATGGAATAATTCTTACATCTTACATATATTTATTGCACATATCCTTGGAATCTAAAATTTTTCAGACAATTAATAATAATGATATAACTATGGAGGGAAGTATTATCTTTAGTAAATCTGATTTACAACAGTAATAGTAATATTAAACACAATGAGGTAATATATATTCAAATTGGTATGAATGTTTTTGATTCCTAACAAAATATAGGTTACACAAATGTGAGAACAACAAGACACAACGCTCAAGTCAAGAACAATAAAAAGGAGATAGTCATTTTTGTGGACCAACTCCAAACAACACAAGAGAGGTAGAGAAATGGTGCAAGTGAGGAGGTGAAACCTCATGCTCAACACCAAGAAGAAATAAAGGAGGAGGTAATGAAGATTTTAAGTTGTTCATCAACAAGAAAGGTTTCAAGTACTTAGGGTTTACTTTTTGGAAATAGCTTCTCTTAGGGTTTCATGTGTATAAAATCCATGTTTTTTCATTTTCAAGCTCAAGCTTCTCTAATGCAGATGATGATGAGCCAAGAGGTAATCTTCAATCTTCTTGTTGACTTTGTTGTTTTGCTTTTTTTGTTGAATTGTTTTATTTGTTTCTTATGTTGAGAAAATAAAAGTCAAGCTACTTTTTACATTACATGCACCATGGCAAAAACCCTCAAAAAACTTTTGCCATGGCCACCATCAATGCTAAAAGGTAATTGGGAGAAAGTATTCCAAGGTGCTCCAACAAGCTTAGGCCAAAGTTCTGATGAGTGATGGCACTTGAGAAATCGAAGGAACCCTTAAAAGAATGGAGGAGTGGTCTTGAGAATAAGCTCCCGAGAGTTTTCCTAGAGGGGTTGATGAACTTGTTGTGACAATGATGCTATAGCTATTGACTTGTCCTGGATATGGCCTCTTGGGGTAGGCACCCAGTGATGGCACTACAATTGTTGGTTCATCTCTAGGTTAACATCCCAAGGTGGTTGTTCAGTGATGGTGTCGATGTGCTCATTTGGGGCACCTCACAACCTAGCAATGGCACATGGGTCGTAACTAAGTTTGTTTGTGAGAGCTCCGATGATTTTGATCGAATTGCAAGCATGTGATCTTGGCCAAAGTCCAAAAAAGGTTAGGTTCGCACAAAATTCTCGGCAATGGTAAGGGTGTTTCCTAGGTTGGGTTTGTGTTAAGCTTTCGATGATGGCTGAGGTGGCTCTTGGTTTGAGCTTGATAAAAGATCTTGGTGATTACCAAGACCCTATCGGATCAGGGTTTAGAGAACTTGTTGGCGATGGCCAAAATTCCTCCCAAGACTGACCCAACAATTACATAATTTTTATTTGTTATTTACCAACTTTGATTAAAGTTCATAATACTTGTGCAAAAAAATGAAAGAACTTATTTCTCTCAAAGACAACTTTCATGTCAACTTTCCATGTCCAATTTTATGACCAAGTTTGCTTATGTTTTGTAGGTTGTAGCGAGGCTTGCAAATGAGCATTTGGAGAAAGAGGTGGGAGAGAATCAAACTATTAACCTTAAGTTTGTAGTCTCAATATATAATTGTACTATAATGTTTAGAAATGCAAAATCCAAGATATGGTTTCAAATTTTGTGATTCAAAATGCATTTAGAAAAATCTATAGATATGCAATGAGTTGAAAGCTTGAAGAAAAAGGGGGACTACTATTGAATTGCTTTTTTTTAGGAATGATTATTGATAATTTAGAGGATTTGTGAACAAGTAGCACATTTAGGTGAAGACAAACAGGTGCAAATGCATTCCATGAACACTAAGGAGGAGGTAAACAATCTTTTATATTCAAATTCACTTGAATTTGTGACATAGGTGGGATGAGCCTAAATTTTATATTTTGTGTCATCTAGGAAAGATTTTAAGGTCTGAATTTTAATTCAACAACCAAAATATTAGAATGCAAGGAGGTATGTTTCTTGGAAAACTCAGTCTATTCACAACATCCTAGATTTTAGCTAGCCTCTTCAAGTACCATAAAGTAGGTTCCTTTTTCAAAAATTATGCTTTGAACCATGCTTTGATCCTGAATTTTACAAGGAGACATGGAGCATGAGTTGCAACAAAAGCAAACTATTATGTTGGGTCGATTGGATTCTACAACCCCAAATAATGTGGGTATTGTGTACACATATTGTCTTAGGGTATAGATTCCTTCTCTTCACTCATGTAATCATATGTCAAGATCATTCGTCTTAAGTTGTTTTAACTCGTTTTCCTAACAAGTCACAAAGTCCGAGTGTCTACAATTAATTCTTGTCATTCATTGTTCTTGATTCTTTCCATTAGATTTGGTATGGTCATTCTTAACAACATTGTAGGAAATTATTGTAAAACTCAATGTGTAGAATTTTAGGTTGAATTATTGATTATTTCATTTGAAATTCATTGTAATCAAAGTGTTATTACATTGAAATATTTATTCAATTTGAAGTCTATAATTGATTATAGGTTTTCAAAATTGAGAATCCCTATGGTCATTGCCAACCATTGGCACTCTGAAGGTCAAAATATTTTCAAGAAAATCTAGTTCATGGATGCACTTGTTTTAGTTGATAATTGGTTGTTATTGTCAAAAGTCAATGGCACTTCTCCCTAGATTGTGAAAAATTGATTAATATTATTGTAGACAACTATGGTCAATAAGCATTCATTAAGCAAATGTAGGAAAGCTTTCAATTTTTCTATTGTTTCTTAACCTTAAAGTAAATGGATTTGCAGAAGATCAAAATTTAAAACAAAGTTATGTTGCACTGGATACTATTTTGAAAAGCTTGCAATTGCAAGAATATTTGTACAATTTGTTCAAATCAATTTGTTTAACATCAATCCCCTTGTGGTTAGCATCGACTATAAGGTTTGTTAAGAATGTTTTTCAATATTTTGTTTCCATCGTAGTAGTTCGATCATAGTTCCATTTTTCCAATGTATGATTCTTTGTCTCACAATACAAACATGTTGGTATTTATTTATATTATTTTTTGGGATTGACATACATTGACCTAGTTAGTCAGGGTTACATTTGAATAGTTATAGTTGAATGACCCTTACTTCAATTTTTCTTCCCACAAGCGGGGACTAGCTACCAAAGGACCATAGAGGTGATACAGTGAAAAAATAAGCTAAACATTTAGGAGGTTTTGGACAAGTACAAAATCCTCCCAAAAAACAAGGCCAAGATGAACATTCCTTTGTTTTGTCTCCTGACCATGCCAATTATAAGGCTGACATTTAAGATCAACATGTTCAAGATGGAACATGCCTTTTTTATAGGATATTGGTAAGGTGAAGGGTTTTTTAAGTTTCCTTTCAAAACTAGAAAGGTGAGGAAGAAGATGTTAACAAACATTATGACACTTAGAGTTCTGTTTATAAAGAAAAAAACTTGAAATTTGAAAAGTTCTTAATGGAGGATCCAAATTTAAACTGACTTTTTGGCAAAATGTTCCATGTCTAGGATGGGAATCATGGCCTACAAGCTTGGAGGCCTTACATTGATTTGAACCATCCGAATGAGCCATGAAGTGGCACATGAAGGTTGATTCATTTGTTTTGGATACCACAAATGGCTTGGTCGAGCTTCTCACAGCCATGACTAATATGAACAAGTAAGATTCCATTTTCAACTTTCATTCTTGTTTCCAAACATGTCAATGTTTTTTGTCAATGAGTAACAATTTAGTTCTTAATAGGTCAATTGAAATGGACCATGTGAAACCATCACTAATTCATGACTTTTTTTGTATCCAATCAATTGGAACAATCCCACTCATCAGTTCAAGGAGGTCATTCCTGATGCCTAGTACAATAAGTGCTAAAATAAGATTAAGAAGATTTGGTATAACCTCACCCAGGAGTCATTTTTTGAATACATGGACAAAATGAAATTATATTCTTTCATCTTTTATCGGAGGTCCATTTCTTTAAAAGTTCCATTTGATTCTAAGCCATAATTCATTTTGTAGAAGGAGTTGGCAATGGTTGTTGATGCCCATTGTTTATACTATGCAAAGGTTCCAAATCTAGCTCTTCGTGACCCAAATATGTTAGCTTCCCTGAATATTAAAGCCATGGAGAGTATTTGAAAGGAACACATGACTTCATTCCATAAGTGGATATTGTTTGTGACCCCACACTTGGTGTTGAATTCCTCCAACGAGTACATGTTCATTATAACATGAATCTTGATCCTGAAATGATGATGGACAAGTTACAACTCCTTATGTCTTCACAAATGAGCAATGAGTAGAAGGTGTCTTGGTTTAAGTAGTGGAACTAGTCTGCAGTTTTGAGGGAAGCTTAGAAATTTCCCAAGGTTGGGATATCAAATGCCATTTTTGAGAAATGGCTGCACAAGGCAACCTTTTGGTTTCAAGTGCCCTCCCAATTATTTTTTGATTGAATAATTAGAATTTTGTTGTGTTGTTATCCATGGCCCTACATCCTCACACATTTTCTTTTGTGTTTTCATTGTAGTTGGAAATGGAAGCAAAAAATCTTTATAATAACACTATGATGGACCTTGGAGTTTCTAACCTCAAGAATGTCAAGGTTGAAAGTCTTGAGGATTTCATCAGTCATTAGAAGTTTGAATTGTGTGAAATATTTTTTTTCGTGAATTCAAGCTCAAGGGTGGAATCCTAAAAATCAAGACTTGGCAACAATAGGCTGGTGGTGAGGAAGTTTTCAAGTGCATAATCTACATGTCACAAATCTTATTTACAACCACCATATTCGTTTTAGTATTCATTATTAATTTTGTATTTGGTTTCTTCATTACAACTCCCAACATTTAATATTTCCCATTACCTTGCTACAGGTATTTCTCCCATGTTCTCTTGGCACAAGAGGGCATTTGTAGCCTACCTCCCCTTCTTAGGATTTGATGCGATCCTAAAGCTGAAAGCATAATGTATAGGAAAGATCTATTCAAGGAGTGGTCAAGGGTGCAATCACAAAATAATGACCCACTCAAGGTGTAACCACTACTTACAAACTCACAAATTTGGGTCCAACTCAACCTATATGTTGAAAATACTCAAAATAATTAAGGAATGTTATCTAAGATATAGTTGTCCATGATGTATGAAAAATTCCAATTTTTCCACTAACATGAAAAGGTTCAAAAGCACTCATTTAACATTGTAACTAATCTTGGGAGGGGTAAATTGGGCTTGAATATGCTCAATAGTGCCATACATTTCATTGAATGTTTGGTAATATGTAATAAAATAATTAATATGTTATTAGGTTAGGTTTATTATTCACAAAAACCCTAGTTCAATTTATGCACATTCATTAGAACATTTATGAGTGAAGGGATTGCAAAAAAATCCACCAAATTGCTATTTAAAAAGGGATTGTATTTTCTTAAACAATTATGTGTCATTTCCTAATTATTTCTAAAGTACATGTAGTTTAGCCCAATTAATAATTGATTTGTCCAATTAATTATGAAATTGCAAGTTTGATATTTTAAATTGAAATGTTATTGGATGGATGGTACATAGGTATGAAAAAAGTTGATGAACTTGAGGTTTTGTTCAAGTAGTTAGTTCAGTGGAAATCATTTACATTAGGTTTAAGGTTTAGGTATCCTTGCTTTGCAAAAAAGTTTTTAGGACTAGATGCATGTCTTCGAGTGGGAAAACTAAGTTGTTTGTCAAGTTTGAACTTCAACTCAAAGAATTTCTCACTATCCATGGCAAGCTCAAGCAATAAGAGGATCACGCAAAAAAAGTTGAATTGAATTAGTAACGTTTGAGGCGTTGCCTTGAGGACTCAAAAATCCCCACAATGTTATAAGAAATGCATGAAGGAGTTAGTGGTGGGCAAATCACAATTTGCAAGAACTTGGACATGAAGTATTGGTGGCCAATAATGCATAAGGATGTTTTCCAATATTGCTAAGCTTGTGACAACTGTCAACAAATGGGGAATTTGATACAAAATAACATAGCAAAATTGGTAACTTCATTACCAATAGAACCTTTCATAAAGTGGGGATTGGATTTTGTTGGCCTAATCAAACCCATAAGCAAGTATACTAGAAACAAGTACATTCTAATAGCCACTGACTACGCCACCAAGTGGGTGGAAGCAAAAACACTACACATCAATATAATAACTATGACAACAAAATTCATCTATGAATTCATTTTCACATAGTTTGGTTATTCGCTTACTTTGGCAAGTGATTAGGGCATTCATTTTATCAATGATGTGATTGAAATTCTTACAAACCATTTTCTATTACAACATATGACCTCGACCACTTATTATTCGCAAGGTAATCGATAAGAAAAATCCACCAACAAAGTCATTGGTTCATTATTTACTAAGTTGGTGAATGAGAATCACACTGATTGGGATGAGCATTTACACATGGTTTTGTATGCTTATCACATAACATTCAAAGTAACCATTAAACACACATTGTTTCAACTTGTTTATGGCCTTTACCCTTTAATGTCAACAAAATGTTGAGAATTCAAGCTCAACTAGTTAGGTTTCATTTGTTACTGGAATAAGAAAGTAATTAGGTTATTTTCACAAGGTTTAATTACTTATATTAGTTTGGTTATTTGTGGTTTGGTCTTTTAGTTAAATACCTTGGTGTTCATGGTTTGGTTCTCTTTTCTTCATTACACAAGTTTGTGTATTTCATGTGACAAGAACCTTGAAGACTTCTTGATGTTATGTTTCGTGTTGTGAGCATCATGTTGTAGTTTCCTTTCAATAAAGATTTATGTTTGCACTTGAGTAAATCTCCTATTTGTTAACATGGTATCAGAGCTTAGGTTGTTGAATGAGAAAGTTGAAAGAGATCTAGAGCTAGAAAGGCTCTAGAACTAGAACTTGAGAGTCTCTAGTGATATCATAGGAGTTTGTCAAGTGCAAAAGAAAAATGGGGAAAGGAAAGAATGTGAAGAGAAAGAAAAGAAAAGAGGTGAAAGGATATCAACATATCAAAGATTGTGGAAGTCAAATCTTTAAATCTAGATCTAAATCTATTGTGAAAAGATCTTGGAGTGAAACTTGGAGAAATTATAGAAGACTATAAAACGCTTCTACTCTCAAATTTTCAAAAGAAAAGGATATGTTTTGCGAAAGTTATGAGCAGTGTAGCTTTACAAAGTTATTGTGATAGAAGTCTGTTTTGAAAAAACATCAAAACAAATTTTTGAAGTGGAGCAAATACAACTTGGGAGAACTTGAAAGAAGAAGTTTGAAAATTGGGAAGTGCAAATACATTATCAAGACCTTCATACAAAAATGTGGTATGTAATCATGTACATAATACCATATGAAATATTATACGATATATGTACATATACGTAAAACCTATGTATAGTATAGAATTTCATATAATACTCAAAACATACATACATATGTAAGGTCCATCTTGTTCAACCCTAACCTTAACCTTAATCCTAGAAACCTAAGGAAGGAAAACCTTAATCCTAATCCTAGAAACCCAAGGAAGGAATTAAAATCATTTGTGAAACCTTAAGAAGACATTGAATGTTGCCTTGAGAGACAGCAAACGGTCTTTCTCAAATTGTAATTGAAAAACTAGACAAGAACAATTTCTAAGTGTGGAAATTTGAGATTATGAATTTCTTGATGGGGAAAGGTTACTAGGAATTCATAACTGGAGATGAAAAAGAACCTCTTTTTTTAGAAAACCCCACACAACAACAAATTCAAGCCAATAAAATTTGGCATGAAAAAGCAAAGAAAGTCTTGTATTGACTTTTTATGAATGTGTTCGATTCCATGATGGTGCATATTCAAAATGAAAAATCACCCAAGCAAGCTTGGGATACATTGGTGAAGATGTATAACATTAATACACAAGCCCACAAAATGCAGCTCAAGCAAAAGTTGCATAATTTATAGAAAAACAAGATGAACATTAGTGACTATTCTACAAAGGTGAAAAACCTTGCAGATGCTCTTGCATCTATAGGAGCCTCTGTAGATGATGAAGATCTAGTGGCCATCACCTTGAATGGACTTGGAAAAGACTATAGCCAGTTTCGTATTTCAATTGTAGTTTGAGAAACATTTCCCGATTTTCAATACTTAATAACACTATTTATAAGGGAAGAGATGAGAATTGTTGGTACTTCATCTAATGGAGGATCACAAGAAAGTGCTTTCTACTCAAATACTAATAGAAGTAGAGGTAGAGGGGGGTAAAACTTCATTTTGAGGTCGACATAGAAGTTCGCATGGTGGACATCATCAACATGAAAGTCAAGCTCATGGAGGTGGACGAAAAAACTTTGGAGGAAGAGGAAGTCAAGGAAGTCGTGGTGAAGTCATCAAAGTCAATAACCAAATAGTGATTCAAATTGCTACTATTGCGGGAAACCTAGGCACATGGCAAAGAACTGTTATCAAAGGAAGCATGATGCACAAAATGAAAAGTTACAACAAGGGAATTATGCATCAACTAGCAATCAAGGTGATGAACAACTATTTATGATGTAGCACATGGCAAATTCAACAATAGGAGGTGTATCAGATAACAATGTGTGGTATATGGATTCTAGAGGTTCAAACCACATGACTAGTCATGGAGAATGGTTTAGAGACACAAAGGATTTGAAGACACCAGGGTTTGTGGAAACTAATGATGACACTACACATCCCATCACACCAATTGGCAAGGTGTCATTGTTCATGCAAGATGGGCAAACAAAATATTTGAAAGATGTATTTCATGTTCCAACCATAACAAAAAAATTAGTCTCCGTAAGCCAAATGGTGGAACAAGATTTATAGGTGACATTTAACCCAAATGGATGTTTTGTGGAAAACATGAAGAACCAAGGCAAATTGATTGCAAAAGGGGAAAGGAATGGACAAATGTTCACCTTGGATGTGAACATGCCTGAGGTGAATTCCATGTTATTCAAACATGGAAAAGGAGTTGGAAACATTGGAATTTGGCACAAGCGGGTTGGCCATGTTAATTTCCAATGTTTTAAACTAATGGAGAAACAAAATCTTGTTGGAGGTCTTCCCAAATTTGGAACAGAAAAGGTGATGTCAAAAGTTTGTGAAACATGCCTATTGGGGAAATAAACTAGGCATCCATTCTCAGATTAAACAACTCATGTAAATTCCAAACCTTTGGAAATGATCCACTCAGATGTGTGGACCACGAAAATAGAATCCATTAGAGGATGCAAGTACTACGTGAGTTTCATTGATGACCACATAAGGAAGGTGTGGGTCTACTTCATGAAACACAAAGGTGAAGTGTTTCAACATTTTTTGAATTTCAAAGTAATGGTGGAGAAGGAGAAGGCTGTGAGCATCAAGTGCCTAAGGTCTGATGGAGGGGGAAAATATTTTTCAAATGAATCCAGTGAGTATTTGAAGGAGCATGGAATTCAAAGGAAATACTCATGTAGTTATTCCCCACAACAGGATGGAGTTGTTGAAAGGAAATACAGGCACATTACAAAAATAGCAAATGCCATGTTGAATGAGAAGAATTTGCCAAATTACTTTTGGGCTGAAACGAGAGCAATTGCAATCTATATCATGAATCGAACACCCACAACGATAGTTCATGGCATGACACTTGAAGAAAAATTCACAGGCAAGAAACCTGATGTTTCACACCTCAGAGTGTTTGATTACATTACACACGTGCATGTTCCTAATGAGAAGAAATCAAAACTAGACCCAAAAGTTGAGAAATGTATTTTCATTGGATATTCCTTAGAACAAAAAATATATAGATGCTTGAATCCTTCCATTCGGAAGTTACAAGTGAGTAAAGATGTTGTGTTTGATGAGATGGTTAGTGGTACTCACCACTAAAGGCAGTAGAAGACGAAGAGGCTAAAAATGGTGATGTTTCATCAAATGTGGAAAAATCATAATTAATTAGTGGACCACAAAAGTCTTCAATTAGTGGGTTAAGTAGCACTCCATGGAAAGGAAGATTAAGATCTTCAAACATTGTACATGGTAGTTCTCAAACATCATCTAGAAATCCTCATGTAGATCATGAGTAAAGTGATTCAGAGAAGAGTGTGGGTGAAGAATCAAGAATCCTTTTAGTTACTATTCCTGGAGCTTGGATGGCCAAGAAAGCTTTGAAAACACCTAATAACAACAATGGAGTACGAAGATCCACACGAGTCAAGTACCTTATACAAATACTCACATATGATGGTTTTGTAGCTCATCATTACGCATACATGGTGAGAGCTATACAGGAGGTTGAACCCACTTGTTTTGAATAAGCGATTGGAAACCCTAAGTGGGACAATGCCATGGATGAAGAGATGGTGGCTTTGGATGCTAATGCTATTTGGGAATTGGTAGTTTTATCAGAGGACAAGAAAGCAATTGGGTGCAAATGGGTGTACAAAGTCAAACACAATACAGATGGATTTGTGAACATATGCAAAGCAAGATCGGTTACCAAAGGTTATGCCCAAACTTATGGCATAGATTATGAGGAAACCTATAATCCAATTGCCAAAATGACAACTGTAAGAGTAATCATTGTTATGGTAGCAACAAAAGGATGGTCTTTACATCAAATGGATGTAAAGAATGCTTTTCATCATGGAGATTTACATGAAGAAATGTACATGGAACAACCACCAGGTTATGTGGACCAAACACACCCTAATTTGGTTTGTAGGTTGAAAAAAGTTTTGTACGACTTGAAGCAAGCACCTAGAGTTTGGTGAGACAAGATAGGTCAATATCTTGTCACAAGTGGATTTCAAACATCCAATGCAAATTTTTCACTATATGTGAAAAAGACAGATCGTGGGATTGTAGTCACAGTCATCTATGTTGATGACTTGATTATCACAAGAGATAGTGATGCAAACATCTTTGATTTGAAGAAGCTTTTGAAGCAAAAGTTTGAGATGAAGGATTTGGGAGAGTTGCGTTACTTCCTCAACATTGAGGTAATCTAGTCCCCTAAAGGGATATGGTTACTACAAAGGTAATATGCCTTGAATAAATTATTTGAATATGGGATGACGGGTTGTAAACCCATTTTAATTCCATTGGAGCAAAATGTGAAGTTAAGTGCAGATGAAGGAGACCTTGTAGAGGACACCATTATGTACAGACGCATAGTGGGGAGTTTGATTTACATGACCATCACAAGGCCAGATTTGAGTTATGCCGTTGGAGTGGTAAATCAATTCATGCAAACACCATGAAAGCCACATTTGGATGCAGTGAGGCGCATACTGAGGTACATAAAACATACTTTGCAGTGTGGAACTTTTTATGAAGCCAAGAGCCAGTTACAAATACATGGATACACGGATGTTGATTGGGCTCATAATGTTTCAGATAGAACATCAACTAGTGGTTTCATGTTTTCTTTTGGAAGTGGTGCTGTTAGTTGGAACAATAAGAAACAACCAATAGTTGCACTATTAAGCACGAAGGCAGAATACAGAGGTGCAGCAATTGTTGCATGTGAAGTAGTTTGGTTACAAAAACTATTCTCAGATTTGGGATAGTTAGTGGATGTTCCTCTTGTCATTATTGTGATAACATCAAAAACATGTTACTTGCTAACAACCTGGTCTATCATGTTAGGACAAAGCACATTGAGGTGCATTACCACTTTACTAGAGAAAAAGTTTTAGTAAGAGAAATTAACCTTATTCATGTCAATACTGAAAATCAAGTTGCTAACATTTTCACAAAGGCTTTAAGTACATACAAGCTAAAGAGGTTTAGAAAAATGCTTGGTGTACTAGAAGTGGATTTGAACTTGAAGGGGGAGTGTTGAAAATTCAAACTCAACTAGTTAGGTTTCATTTGTTACTGGAGTACGAAAGTAATTAGGTTACTTTCACAAGGTTGAATTACTTTCTTTATTTATATTAGTTTGGTTACTTGTGGTTTGGTCTTTTAGTTAAATACCTTGGTGTTGATGGTTTGGTTTTCTTTTCTTCATTAGACAAGTTTGTGTATTTCATGTGACAAGAACCTTGAAGAGTTCTTGATGTTATGTTTCATGTTGTGAGCATCATGTTGTAGTTTCCTTTCAATAAAAATTTATGTTTGCACTTGAGTAGATTTCCTATTTGTTAACATAAAATACCTGTTGCCCATGAACAATTCATATCCAAATTGATATTTTTCTCCCACCCATATTTTAACGAGTCACATGGTAGAATTGGAGCACTTGGATGAAACCCACAAGGAGGTAGTAGAATGGATAGGTACAAGGCAATGGAACACATCGTTATGCACTCAACAAAACCACAAAATTAAGATTTTTTCTATGGCGGACACAATTCTTTTGTTTCCAAAGGGTAGAAAGGAATACACCGGAAAGTTCAAAAAACCATGGTTTGGTCTGTATAAGATACAATATTGTCTCCTCAATGATATTGTACTATTTGTTAACATTGACAAGTTTGAACCAAATCCCATTTTGGTGAACATCAACAAGTTCAAACTTTGTAGATATTTGGGAAAAGCTCTTAGGGGACTAGAAGCTACCATGGAAGGGGGAAGGGAACACATGGAGGATTCAAAAAACAAGGAGGATGCACAAAAAGGTTTTCGGTATGGTTTTACCAAAAGTTAGATTACATCGAAAATTGAAATCAATCGAAAACATCTGGTTTTTGGCATTGAAAAATTGAAATATGGAACTTCCAAATTGCAAGCAATTTTCGGTCCATTGGATTTTAGTAGAGACCAACCGAAAAGCTAGCATTCCATTAAACGACACCTTTCCAACAAAGCAATTGGAAATTTTGATTCAACGATAAATTCCAACCTATAATCCACTATGAATAATTTTGGTTTGGAATACTCGACTGAAGATTCCACCCTATAATTGGATGGGGTAGATTCTAAACTTTTTGGTTTAGAATTAGCATGGATTAATTTTGGTATGGAATTTGCATAGGAAGATTCCATCCCAAAATTAATAGTGGCAAATTCTGTAGTTGGGGTAATCATGATCAACCGTGTTTTCATCTAAACTAATGAAATGATGTTGAAAATGATACTTTTGAAATGGTTTTTGCAATTGGCGTCAAGTTTAGGCATTTGAATTTCGGTATAAAAGGAAGAATTGTTCATTTAGTTTTTCCTCTTTCTTTCTAGTATTGTTATGTTGTAGAAATTTATACAGATTTCTTGTTGGTGAAGATGAAAAGAAACATCAACAAGGAGATTTTTAAAAAGATGAAGAGGAAGGAGAATTTAAAATCAAAATCAGATGGCTGCTAGCTTGCACCAAAATTGAATGTGAGGACAAAAAGAAAGAAAATGGTAGTGATTCTTTCCGATAAAGGAAAGATCATTTTTTCGGAGATGAAAAAGTTCCAACAATGGATTGTTGGAAGAAATGTAGAGTGGGCTCAAAACGTCTATGTTTTTAGTTTGCTTGGCATGCAGTTGAGTCTAATTTGACTGCTAATGAAGGAGTTTTTACAAACCATCACATGGTTTAATCCGAAAATTATAGAATCAGTTGTGCAAGGAGTTTCGGTTTTCATGACCAAAAAAACAGTGGCCAAAATGCTTGACCTACCAAAAATAGGCATCAACAAGTTACCAACCAAGCCAACCAAGGAGAAGGAAAGAGAAAAGGAGGTGGCCATTTACCAACAAGTCATTCCACCAAAAACATTTATCAACCGGGGAGGCAAAGTTGGGAAGGAAGGTTGTTTGGTAAAGGACTTTGCAAATGATGATTATCATCATCTTTTGTTTGTTGAATGTAAATAATTTCTAGTTCTTGATTTTACAAATTTTAATTGACGATTGGCTTTGTTTTGCAGAAAAAATAGAAGCAAAAAAGCCCAAATTTGATAGAGATTGCCGAAGATTTCTAAGGATCAGAGCAAATAGGCTTAATAAGATGTTCAAATTTGTAAACCCCATTTAGCATTTGATGCATTAAAATGATGATATGACAATAATGTAGTCATAAATGCTAGTTGGCATGTTTTGATTTGCTACCTTGATATGATTCAAATAGTCATTATGAACTTGGTTCCATGGTTTCAAAAGTTTCCATATGTTTGTTGTCATGTACATTGCCATGTTTGTAAGTAATATTGTTGGCCTATTCATTCTCGTATTTTATTGTTGCCATGTTCAATATTACCATGTTCTAATTTGTACCCATTATTACATTTGTTAGAATGGATTATGGTTGCCATGTTAACATTTCATTTTGATTAGAACAATCATTGGATTATTTAAACCAAAGAGCACCATGGACAATGTAGCTATAATGACTAGCTTGGAAAGTAAACAAATAGAATTAGATGGCAAGGTTTCAAATTTGTTGGACGAAACACATGCAAATAGCTAGGCATTAGTTGACATTAAGTCTATGTTTTCAGAATTCTTGGGGAAGCTAAAAGACCAAATTAGTTCACATTTAGAACCAAAGTCTACTTGTGAGGAACAACAACCATCACCTCATGATGTAACTATGGTTCTTAAAGAGATGCTTTGCATGCATGATGCAAATCCACTGGACACCTTTGTAGGAGGTAGTGGCAATGAGGTAAATGCACATTCCCTTTCTAAAGAAAAAATAGATTTACGTTGTGTAGGTGGATCTAATCCATCTAAGCTCCAAACTACACCAACACCATCCAAAAAATTAGGGACAGAGAGTACATTGGCTAATTCAGCACCCCAAATTCAAAGTGTTAAAGGTGTGGATTGGGTTGTTTTGTAACCAAGATCCTCTCCATCAATGAAGATGTCCAACAAGAAAGGAGGCGTTGGATTAAAATCTCCATTGAAATGTGGTGTTCTTGAGGGTCACATTGGTCACATTATAGGCTAGGTGAGTAGAATGCCACTTGATTTCCTACTTTTTATATTTGTTTGAATATTTGTTAACATCTAGGTCATGGTTAGACTTCATTTTTTGGATGTGGTTGCAACAAAGAATTCTTGGGAAAGAATTGAGGGCTTGGGTATTTGCACCTCCAGAATGCAACAAAGGAAAAACCAGTGCATAATAGGTAAGGGCCTTGATTTATGCTTTAATTGAATGCACCTTTTTGGTTTATACCTTGAAGCACTTTGTTGGTTTCTACTTTGAATGTTTAAGTGTAGTATTTTAGATTAATGTGGTGTTTTAATGGGTAGCTTTTGATGTGGATAATTTACTATACGATAGTTCGTGATGTTGGAGAATCCCAAAAACACAAGGTAGAAGGTGGTAGCAAGAAAAATCAGTGGCCTTTGGGGGATTGCCATGTTTCATGGGAATGTTATTCCATATTTTTGGTTGAAGGTAGATGTAGCTGTTGTTCACATGGGTGATATTCCACTTATGCACCCACATGAAGCTAATGACCAAGTTTTGGTGCAAGATGTTCTAGAACTTCTACCTTGTGGAACTATAAATATGTGAAAGCTGCATGTGCATAACAATGATTTATCACTACTATAGCTTACAAATCAAAAATTATATTTGTGACTAGTTTAGGTAGAACTTGGATACTCACTTTGTTGGTAGCATTGAACCAAATGTCCTATTTTCTTTGGTCATTTCTATGGTTGACCATCTGTTTGGGTCCTTTCATTTATTATTTACACTCACCACTTGTTGGAACCTAATGGAATTTGTTTGATTATAATTTCAATTCCTTCATTCGAATTAACAATGTATGACTTGTATATGACTTTTTAGATGATAACTTAAGTTATTTAATAGTTGGTTTGAGAACATCCAATCACTAATATATAACTATGGAATCTACCATAAGTCCTAAACAATGACTTCCATATAACTGACATTTGGCATTTTTATCAACACAAAGCCATTACAAAATCACTTATTTTATTGACCACCTATCCATCTTGCCTATAAAATGACAAATGAAATTCCACCACATGGCACAATCCATTTAGACCACATGTCCAACTTATAGGCCACCATGTGCAAAAATCATGGGATGCCACATGTCATAGTCACAATATTTAATTATCAGTACTTTATGACTAAAAGTTCTGGCACACCCTTTTTCACAAATAACATTATTGCCACATGGTCCACCATAAGGACCAATTACTAACTACCATGTGTACACATTATACATAAATATTTGTCATTTCTTAATCAATAAATATACGACAAAGGTAATTTATTAATCATGAATATCTTTGTTAATATCAAATGACACGTAGGTTGTACTAATAATATGCATGTCATTCTAGGTCCCACATGTGTTGTTGGGTAGTTGTATTTCAATCATTTATTATCTTATGTTTGTACAAAACCATTGAAATAGTCATATTTGAATCATTATTTTTATTATTGATGTCTATTTTAGTCATATATTAGTCATTGTTGACATGACACATGTTGTATGAATTGTAAAAATGATTGCCACCACTACTAAAATTTTTAATTTTTTTGACAAAAATTTTTGGTCAAAAAAGACTCATTTTGGATAGGTGTGAAAAAAACCTCTTAGTCATTTGGACAAGTTGTTTTGAACCTATCCAGTGTGACTGGGCCATGCACTTTTTGACCAAGCTTAAGTTGGCATTTTTGACTAGTCATTTCGACTAGTACTTTTGATTAGTCATTTTGATTCATCAATATAACAATCAAATGATTTTTTGATTGGTCAAACACCATTTTCACTAAAATGCCATGTGGCATTTAAATAGTGGCCACCCAAGTTAAGCCATGTGGCATCTAAACATTGGCCACTTAGGCTATGCCACATGGCATTTAAACATTAGCCATCTAGGCTATGTCACATGGCATTTAAACATTGGCCATTAGGCTATGCCATGTGGATAGAACTTAAGCAACCTAGGTTAGACCTAAAATTAGATACCTACCTTTAAGGTCCCTATGTTTAAGAACATATAGCCTAAACTCCTAGGCCTAGGTCTAAGAACCTATAACTAGCAACTAGGTATAAAGCCTAAAGTAGGTTAAGGCAACCCAAGCTATGACCTTTACTAGGCTTAAATGTACATCACTTAGATTAAGCCTACATTTTGATGACCTAGGTAGGAAAATCCTATTTCATTTTGAATTTGGCCTTTAAGGTCGAGCCTTTTTAACGACTCATCTTAAGTGGCCTTCTTTTTTAAATATATCTTATGTCTTGGATGCTTATGATGTTTATTTATATTGCTCATCATTTGGAAAGGATTACAAACAATATGGGACAAACTTTTGGGAGGGAGAAACATTTTCATGTCCATACAACATTATTCCTAAATAACTATGCAAGATAAATAAATAAAATAAATAAATAAATAAAGAGATAGGTAAATATGCATGTTAATTAAGTTAAAATAGAAATTAATAATAGTTAATATCTAGTTATTTAGTTATAATTAATAATTACAACCATATTATAAATCCTTATATAAAATATCAAGATAGTTATAATGTGCTATATTGTTGATTGACAATTACATCCAAATTATAACTAATCCTTAAAAATTTGATCTAATTCATTATATATTTGCAACAATGTATTTGTAATAATAAATATTTAACTATTTAATTACACATTCATTAGTGTATTTTAAGTAAATAACTAGTTAACCAATTAGTAATTTATCATAAGTATATAAATGGCATACCTTAGCCTATATAACTAGGTTACCTATAGGCTAAAATATAGGTAAATAGGTGGAATATAGGTAGGGTACGTATAAATAAATACACCTACATATAAGCTAATTGTATTTAGGTTATTTAGTCACATACTTACACTACATAAATTAAATAGGTGGCTTATTTAACCTACGAAAAATGAATCATGGAAAAACTAATGATTGGTAAAATAACGTTTAAACCAATTATAATTAAAGTAATTATGGAAGAATTAATGATTATTAGACTAATAATGGCTAAACCAACCAAAAATTAAAAATAATTATGGAAAAATAACCATGAATAAATTAATTATGGTTCAATTAACCATATCTAAATAAATATGGTGAAACCAACCATGAATAAAGTAAACAAGGCCAAGCTAACAAATGAATAATATGGCTAAATTAACCATAAGTAAAGTAAATATGGCCAAACTAACCAATGAATAAATATTTTATGGCTAAACTAACCATGGATAAATTAGAAATGGTTAAATTAATTAATGAATAAATATTTTATGATTAAACTAGAAATGATTGAACTAACCATGAGTAAAATAAATATGGTCAGACTAACTAAGAAATAAATAATTTATGGTTAAACCATCCATGGCTAAATTAGAACTGGCTAAACTAACCATGAATAAAATTTATATGGCTAAATTAACAAGTGAATCAATATTTTATGGCTAAACCAACTATGCATAAATTAATTATGCCTAAAATAAAGATGAATGAAATAATTATGGTTAAAATCAAAATGGTTGAAATATTTATGGAAAAATTAGCCATGGTTAAATTATAAATGGTTAAATTAACCATGAATAAATAAAATTGACTAAACTAACCAATAATAAAGTTAATATTGTTAAACTAACTAATAAATAAATATTTCATGGCAAAAACAATTATGCAAAAATTATTTATGGTTGTAATAAAAATGAAATAAATAATTATGGCTAAAATCAAAATGGTTAAAATAATTATGGCAAAACCAACCATGGTTAATTTACTGGCTAAAATAAACATGAGCGAAATAATTGTGGCTAAAATAAAAATGTTTAAAATAATTATGGCAAAACAAACCATGGCTAAATCAACAATAATTTTAAATTAATTATAGGTCTATTGATTATGGTTAAATTTATTAAGGTAAAATAATAATATGTTAGTAATAAATAAAGTTAATTTAGTTATGATTATAGTAACCATGGTGGTATTAATTATGCTAAATTAATTATCATGGCTAAATGTACTAAGGCTAAACCAACTATTGTTAAATTGACCATGGTTAGATTACTTATGGTTAGTTTTAATTTTAATTAATTTTTCATAGGTAATTGAGCTATAATTAATTTCAATATAATCAATTCAACCATAATTAGATAAACCATATATATATATAATTATTTTAATCATAATTAATTTGGTCATGATTCATTTAGTTATGAATAGTTAACTTTTACATCTTCTAACTTTTTTCTAATGGGTTAAACATAATCAAAATGTTAAATGTAGTCCTAAGATACCCAACTAGTATTAAAATTTGTAATTGGCCCTTCTGATTAGGCCATTGACCATTTTGATTAAGCCTACTTAGTTAGCCCTATTGATTGAATATAATAGGTGTCCTTATTGACTGGGGCACTTGCCAATTTGATTAGATTGGGTGATCTTATTGACTAGGCCATTAACCAATTTGACTAAATGGTATTTTTAAGTCCAATTTGACTAGATGTTTGGTTTGACTAATTGTCAAATTAGTCATTCTAGTCTAATTAATGAGTCAAAAAATGCCCATTGCCATTAAAGCCCTTGGTTTCCAGTCAAAAATACATATCCTCTAGTAAAAAAAACCCATCTAGTCAACTTGATTAATTTGAAAACATAAAAATTCTAGTAGTGCACATTGTCCTCCACCTATGTTTCTTTTGTCATGTTGGGCCCACAAAACCTGCCATGTCAAATGATTATATTGTTGTTCATAATGAGTAATATGATGTGGTTTGTGCCATGTCATGTCCTTTACAACTTCATGTCCTTTTTGACTTGCCCATAATAACTTTAAGGCTTTTAATCATAGATGTCTTATATGATTAAAAAACTAGTCATATTATGAGTCATATGTTTTCAATTTTCTTCTATTGATTGAGGTGTGGGCCACAAAAATTCCCCTATTTTTTTTGACACAATGGTGACATATTCTCAATCAAGCTTGAGATGTGTCGCTCAATTTATGCTTGCATTCTCTTGCATCTTTGGTAAACTATTAAGAAACATCCTGGATATCCTAGGCCATGATGTCAAACTGTGTGATTAAAACCTCCCATTTTCACGATATTTTGTTTGCATTCTTATGAATTCCACCTCCATCTACATAGCTCAAGATACTACCAAAATGCATGCAATCTATGCATGTGGTTTGAATTTTGTTGTGTTGCTTTCACAAACGGTTCAACATTTCTTCGAAACTATACCTTCATGTCAATCAACGTTTGATGGTAGCGGTCAATGTCTTCCACAAAATTTGAGTGCTCCTTTTCTATCTTAGTGGCCCTTGTGAGTGCCTCTTGTAGTGCCTATTGTTGAGTGGGAACATCTTGTTTTAACCTAGGGTCAAAACAAGATAAAGTATACATAAAAAGTAGATGTCTTCATTTTAACCTTGCGTTGCTCATATAACTACCATAAAATTAAGTGAAAGTATGTGTCAAGTAGCATTAGTTTGCTTTATTAAGTTTATAAGAATCTAATTCTAAAAGAATTAAAAGAAAATGAATTAAAAAAATAGACAAAAAATACATTTGAAACCATTTGAAAAATACGTGTTCAAACTTACTTTTTGGTTAGAAAAGTTAATGAAATTGATATGTCATAAGTAAGGAAATGAAGATCAACATATGTTTTAGCAAGTCATCAAAAAAAAAAATCTATTTCTTTTTTGTAAGAAACTACTTTCACCTACTTGAAACCAAAAGCCCATAGTGAAAAGTAGACATCAAAAGTTACTTGTATTTTAAAAAACCTATTTAAAACCTACTTTTACAATTTGAAATATGAAAATCAATGCACATTATTGTTACCATATATTATATTTAATCATTAAAATGAAAACATTCAATGTTCCACAATTTTATAATGGGTTTTATTGTTATTTTAAATCTACTTGTTCTAGTTTTGATAAGGTAATCAAATTGTTCACTTTATCTTACTTATAGCCCCCAAGACACTTTGTTTGGCATGCAGCCGATTCTTCATGCAATGCATTATGCTTCAATGTCACCTCTTGAAATTGCATCTACATTACACCCATTTCCCCTCGCAATGCTTTTAAAATATGTTTTGTAATGTTTGCTCGTCTTGTGAAAGACAATATGTTAACATCTTATGCCAACTGCCCCTAACCAATTGTTGTGTCAAATGGCATATAAGATGCCATTTGAACCACAACATCCAACTATTTTGCATCCATGGGGTTGTCCATGTTCAATGGTGATTGAGGGGGATTTTGAACTCCCAAGGGCGTTGAACGATTTGGTCGTTCATAACAAGATCCAAATATTGAATATAATAAGTATTCAGTGTTGTTGATTTAGGAACAACCGGTAATAGTGGTACCAGTTGAAAAGAAAAAGGGGGAGTGATAAGGGTAGATCTTGGAGGAACCTGGGGTCATCCTATAAGAATTAGAAGAATTATTATAGGAGTTGGGCGAAGAATTGATGGATTAATTGCCATTGTAGATCTATCTGGTCAATACGAAAGCACATTGCCAACTTGTTGGCCTTGAACGGTCCTTTAATTGACTTGAACCCCAAGCACCACCTCCCCATAAACCATTCGTGCCACAATTAAAGACATTTGGTTTTTGGAAAAAAAATGGCTCCCTGTCATGGCCATGTGCACCTCCAACATGCATGTTTTCATATGTTCATCCATACAACTTATATACTGGGCGGAATTATTTTTCTTGTGCGTCTCATGCCTAGAAAATGGCCACTTCTTGTCAATATGGCACCACCACACATACTACGAACATAACATGTATGATTAAGGCTAGGGAAAGTTTTGCCATTTAACATTTGCTACAACTATTGGGTTCTCAAGTGCTTTGAGCTTTAGACCTCATGTCATTTTCCTTTTGCACCATGGCCCCTAATCACTTTCCTTGTATCCACATCATCTACCATTGTACCCACCATCCATTAATAAACAAATAATTTAAAAATAAATTAGGGTTAAAGGTGGGATAAATTAAGGTTAAGTTCAGAAAAACAATTTATAAAGAATTAGTATGGGGTCCTCCAAGAGGTTTAGCCTTGAAATCCAACACATAATTGTTTTCACAATTAACATCGTGAACTTTAAAGCCCTCCAAGGGACTCCCACTTTCTTCTAAGTGTATGGCATTGATTGTTCAGAGCAAATAGAGTCTTCACATGTAGGGAAGAAAATACATGAAATGACAAAAGTGTGGGTCTCATAGTGGACCCCCACATGCCCAAAGCCCTAAAACTGGGCCAAGGCTTTTTTTGGTTGCCTTTGATCACCATTAAATGCACACTTTATTATTGGGCCTGGTTAAGCAACCTAGATTCCCTTGCGAGCAAAATTTTCGGTTGCCATTTGACAACTTGTAGGTATTGTGGACTCAAGGCCATAAGATGGTGACTAAAAAGTGGTTTAGTCGCCACCAAACCACACCATTACATCAAATGGAAATTTAAGGTGACCAAAACATGTTTGGTCGCCATTAGGCATGGGGTGACCAAAATTTTGGTCACCTTTAGTCACTCGTTTTATAATTGGCCAATTGGTGACCAACATTTTTAGTTGCCAATTGTACAGGTTTTAATTAGCAACCGAAATTTTTTAGTCGCCTTTAAACTTGCAGAATGGTGACCAAATTTTTTCGGTTGTCGATTGTTAACGAAAACTTTTTGTGAATTAGTATTTTAATTGGTAGTAATTGAACCAGTGGCACATGTTGAATTGGTGAAACATGTTCAATCGGTAGTCTATAGAACTTGTAGTAAGCAAAACAAGTAGTTGGTAAAACATGTAATTAACAGTGTTCATGTAGCAAATTTTGAAAATTTTGATTGTTTATAATAATTGTACAAGCTAGTTTCTATTAGTTGGTTAGAATAAGGAGTTTTATCAACAATTATGATTGTTTCTTACAATTTTACTAGCTAGTTTTTATTAATTGATTAGAATAAGGTGTTTTATTAACTAATTATTGTTTGGTTGATTTGCATGAGGCATTTCAAAGTTCAAACTTAGAATATAAAGTAAGGATGTCAAAAAATGAAAGACATGGGTGCAAATGAACTCAAATGAGCCAAAATTGATGTCAAACTGTCAATTTTTTTGTAATTTTTATTACATTTGTCTAAGTGGTGCCACTTTAATGGCATGTGAATCATGGAAAGTTGTGCTTATTGAATAATATGGATATTGAAGAATTTAAAATGATTCAAACAAAATTCCAATATCAAAGTTTGGTTTGAATAAAAGATGTTTAACAACTTCATTCAATGACATTACTTTCATAAAAGGCCCTTTAATTTTCATAATATAATTTATTTCATCCTTAATTGTTTTATAGTAATAGGGTACTATTAGACACATTTTAAAAGCACTCAAATTTTCATATTTTTTTAATTTTGTGTTTATCAAAAATTAAGGTTTAAAAAAAGTTCATGAATCCTTTTCAACATGTAAATGTGATGCAATGTATATGTTGTTTAAAGAAAACTTGTAGCTTATAACATTAAAAAAAAAAATTGAAAGTGTTAAACATGTTTTGTTATGATTTGAAATTATGACAAATTTTCAAGATGAAACACAAAATCTAGCAAAATCTATGCACTTTCAAAAATTCATATTTCTCCAAATTTGATTGTAAAAAAAAAATGACATATTGGGGCAACTATGAATATAATATATAAAATTTTAAAAAACATTTCATTTGAAAATTCCTTTTGAGGAAAACATGTTTTTTGGGGAAAAGGACCCCAAAAAAGATGATTATTTTAAATGCAAATTAAACACATTGGCTCGGTATATGTTGTTTGGACCCAAATCAAAGCTTTACTTTCAATACTTGTTTTCTAAATCTCTAATGTATAAACTCTAATTTCTTAATACAATTTTATATTTTCACTACAAGTTGGAATACCTATTAACATTGAGTAGTTTGTACCTGTTCAGAATTTACGAAAGGAGATTTGCATCAAATGGGAGACTTTTGATGTTAATTTGATTTTGTGTTTCTTTTTCATTGAAAATGTGAAAGCATTTTTGTTTCAACAACATTTTTCTTGAAACTATGTGCAAATTAAGTACATGTTAGTTTAGGCATTGTAAATAATTCTAGTTCTGTTAGTTTAAATGTACCTATTTGTTATTTTAGGAACCTATTGCTAGAAATTTAGAAGTTGAAAAAACCTTAATGGGAATAAAAAAACCTATTAACATTGACTATCCACATGGCTCATTGGTGACCAAAAAAATTGGGTGTGGACAGTCATCGATCAAAAAAGTTCGACAACTTTTTACAAGTGTGGTTGGTAGATGCAAATGCCATCGAATGGTGACCAAATTTTTTCAATCGCCAAACTTTCTAGGTGCCCCTAGTTTTAGGGTATCCTTAGCTAAAAATATTTTGTACAAAATTGTGTCAAATTTTGCTCCCAACAAGGAAAGATTATGTTCCATTTTTCCATTTGTTCCCAACGTGTTCCATTCAAGTTCCCAATGGGTTCCCATGAATAACCCTAGTTTTTTAATGAAGGGATCACACAACATGGCAACCAAAAGGGTTTCAGTGACCATTAGGGGGGGAAAGTGAAGAAGGGATTAAAAAAATTGGGGGTTAGGGGGAGGGGAAAGACATTGTGGTGATCGAAAGGTTTTTGGTTGCCATAGGGGCCTAACGACCAAACCCTTTCAGTTGCCACAATTGTGTACTAATTGAATTTAGTCGCCATCAGATGGTGGTTATGAATTTCAGTTGCCCATGATGGATCTGTTGACGCGCTCCTGAGCTCCTTGATAGATTCAAATGTGAGTTTGAAATGAAACCAGCGGAAGAGCAAGGAGTTAGGGCACGTTCCCTGGCTTGCAACATTTTGGGGGTAAAGGGGCATGCTGGAGTTCCGGGATGGGACTAGGAAGAATGACAAGCACTTAATCACTCATATGAACCTGCACAAAACCTAACAACGAGTTGGTTAGTGCATAGTTGAAGCACTTTTGGTGCTAAGACAAGCCACGAGCAAACTTGGATTTACAAGATTCACCACGGCTTGGACTTGAGGGGAGCCACCACCTTCCCCTTTATAGTATACATTGTGCCTCTCCATGAGGCCCACATCCAAATGGCATTTTGTCCCAGGACTCCCAAATGGGAGTCCCGAAATTCCCAAAGTTGGGACTCCCATGACTTTGGGGCCCCATAACTTTGTGTTCAGACCTCTGATTGAGATGAGGTCTAAAGCAAAATTGTAGCCCTTGTCAAGAGCTTTCCAATAGTATGTCGCACGCCACCTGCACACAAGGAGATCGGGTCGATCTTCGACTTTTACTCGTTGAGAGTCAAACTGCCAATTTGATTCCCGGCCTTTATTTTGGCCATAACTTGTGTTTCAGATGTCTAAATGGGTCATACGAGCCTATTTTAGACATCTACGTTTCAATAAATTTTCAATGATATAAAAAACTTTTTAATCCAATGGGTTTTGATCCTTGCAATTGCCCTCTAAAGATTCAAGAGTCCATTAGGACCCCAACTCCCAAAATGGGAATTCACTTGAAAGTGTGAGGGTTCATTCCCTCACATTCTTTGCATTCCCAGGAGCATGAGATTTGACCCCCGGGCTTCCCTCTTGGCTCGCAACCTTGCAAGCCCTTGCCTTGGTCATGAGCCCAAGGTTAGGGTTGCGACATCTGTTGACATTTTCGGTCACATCTAAGAATCATCAAATGACTACCAAATTTTTTTCAATTGTTCAATGGCAACCGATTTTGGAAAATGTTTTTGAAGGTATATGAGTTTTAAAATGCAACTTTTGATTCATTTTTTAACATTTCTATTCTCATTTAAGTTTTGTGTTTTTGGTTGCCCCCTTAAAACCATTGTGTGGAACCTTGGGTGAGTTGAAGTGATCAAGTATTTGGTGAAGGGTGATTTTTTTCACATTTTGTGAAAATTTTGGAACACATTAAACCTTGACTTTTTGAAACTCTAATTATTTTTAATAATTAATGCTTGGAAAGATTTTGGGTTTTTTGTCATCTAAGATTTCAACAATCTTGTCAAGTGGACAAATAAGGCAAACAACCATTGGGTGGAGAATCTAACCAAAACCCTTGAAAAAAGCTATCCCACACATCATCTAGGGTGTGTCCATAGTAAAATGAACCACACCCAACTCTTTTGTAAGTAATACATATAAAAAAATCAAGTTCATTTAATGCACTATCTTTAAAAAAAAATCATGGAAATTTATTACAATATGTTGGTTCAAAATCATGTTCATTACAATTATGTTATCCAAAAATATCACCTTATGTGTTGGTGGTGCAATGGTTAAGGACTTGACTCCTTAATGTGGAGGTGAGAAGTTCAAGTCCCCACACCTGTAACGTAGGCTACCTTGGCTAGTTAGGTGACTTAATTAAGTAGCCTAGTTTGCAAGGCCTATTAGACCACCTACCTAGCCTATTTAGTTTAGCTGAAGGGGCTTGGCTTAGTTTAAATGACTTAGTCTAGCTTAAGTGGTTAAGTTAGGTGGCCTAATTGAGGCCTTGGAAATAGGTTGGTAGGTAAATAAATAAATAATTTTTTGGCATTACTTATTAGGTTTATTAATTAGGTAGGTAGGTAGGGTAATTAATTAATTAATATTTTCATATTAATTTTAGATTAAAAAATTTAAATAATATATTTTGGATGTTGGCCAAATTATATGATTGTCATGATGGTTTAATAAAAAAAATCAACCAAAAAGACCTAGTCAAAATATTTGAGTCCAAATCAACTTGTCTAAAATGGCACTTTGGTCAAGTTAGACATGGGGGAAGAAAAACCATAGGGGGGTTTTTTGACCAAAATTCCTAGTAAAAAAAGTCATGATTTCTTGTAGTGAAAGGAATAAGATGCCACCAATACACAAAAAATGTGTTAGTGGGTTGCCCCAGAATTATTTTTTGTTTACAACGAGTTAGGAATCACAAATTCCCTTCAATGAATGGCTAAATAACACATCAAAACTTTGAGGTCTGAAGCATATTTAGTGGGCAGGTTAATAAATGTCATATGAGGTGATGATTGGGATGTAGAGTATATTGTGGACAATTTAACTAAGATGTCATTTGGGAAATTGATCCATTACATGTATGACCCAAATCTAAAACCACGAAGAATTTTGTTCAACATGTTGTGTGCACATTGATGGGGCCTCCATACAATTGGTCTGCACCTGAAGAGTGTTATCGAAGGCGGCCATAGATAGTTTGTAGTTACTAGATATGGAATATGGTGTAATTTGCATGATCTTTTTAAAATGACATGTTTTGGACATGTGGATTTTATAAAACCCAATATTGTGAATGAATCATCTTGTCATGTGTAATCAAATTTGAGATTTGCGAACCCATTTTCTTTACACATTTGAAGTTTGTGTCCAGATCTATGCTTTATAATGATGATGGGTTTCTTGTAAACATAAGATATAATGATCATTTACAATTTTACATAAGTACTGCCCATCTATTTTTTATTTTTTTGAATTATGGATGAATGGACTTATCATTGATAATTTGCCTTGGTAAATGCTTTCATATAATTGATAGACATCAAATAATGAAAAAAAATCAATAAATATTCATTTAAAACAACATTTCTTAATGCAAACTTTATAAGTCATTCATTTTGTAGACTTTTGTTTTGGTTTTCATTTTTTTGGGGCATTGCTTACCAAGGCCAGGATGTTGTGTTTAGATTCATTATAGAGTATAATAGCTTAATGGATTTGGCCCCTAGGTAGTAGGTCTATTTTTATAAGAGGATTTTTGAAAAATGATATTTTGGCTTGTGTTGAAACTTGGGATCGATGATAGAGTTGTGATATCTTGAAAGACTTTGGTTTCTTTAAAAGGATTTTTTTTTGAAGATTATAATTTTGCATGTGAAATATTGGAATTTCCATATTTTTTCTTTTGCCTTAGGATATTTTTAAATGTAAATGGTAAGGCCATAATGTCGTAATTTTAGCCTTGGGCTCGCAACCAAGATAAAAACTTGCAAGGTGTGGGCCAAGAGTGAAGCCCAAGAGTCACATTTCATGCTCCCGGTATTGTAGGAAAGTGTGAAGGAATGAACCCCCACACTCCCAATTGAACTTTCACTTTGGGAGTTGGAGTCCCAATGGACTCTCAAATTTTTAAAAGGCGATTGCTGGGGTCAAACTCATTGGATTGAAAAGTTCTTTATACCATTGAAAAGCTCTTGGAACATAAATTTCTAAAATGGGTTCGCATGACCCATTTGGGTACTTAAAACATAAGTTATGGCCAAAAGAAGGGCTGGGAGTCAAAGTGTCAATTTGACCCCCGACCATTAAAAGTTGAGAATTGCCCTAATTTACTTGCATAAAAGTGACGTGCCACATATTGTTGGAAAGCTATTGACGGGGGCTATAACTTTGCTTTGAATGTCACCTCAATCAAATGTTTGCACAAAAAGTTATGGGCCTCCAAAGTTGGGAGAGTCCCAATTTTGGGAATTTTGGGACTTTCAACTTGGGAGTCCTAGGACAAAATGACATTTGGGTGTAGGCCCTGTGGCCAGGCATAAAAAATACTATAAGGGGGAAGGTGTTCGGGCTGTGGTGAGTCTTGTGAGTTTGTGTTTGTTCGTGGCTTGTCTGTGCACCAAAAATGCTACAACTACACATTAACCAACTTGTGGTTTGGTTTGTGCAGGTTCGTGTGAATAATTGACTTGCTTATCATTCTTCCTAGTCTTCATCTCAAAGCTCCAACACGCGCTTTTACCCTTGAAGTGTTGCGAGCCAAGGAGTGTGCCCCAACTCCTTATCCTTCTACCGTTTTCACCCTTTGGACTCACAATTGAGTCCATCAAGGCATTTGGGTGCGTCACATAATGTGACACATTGAAAAGATGGTGACCAAAATCTGTTTTTGGTCGTTGATCATAATGAGGGCGGCTTGAGTGTGAACAAGGATTTTCTTATGTTTGTTTTGACGAACATGTTAGGACAAATGTTGACATGACACTCGATGCAAAATAGGTGTGCCATGTCAGTTTTGACAACCCTAATTTTAAATGGTAAAACATACATATTTTTTCAAATTTTGACTATTTTTAAAGCCCATCTTACATCTTTTTTAACTCGTTTTATTAAGACTGCACCTAGCCAGGTTGATCAATAAATAAGCATAGGTAAATAGGTAGGTAGGTAAAACTAGGTATGTATGTACCTACATACTTTAGTGGGTTACATACCTACCTACATACATTACACACCTATTTACATACTTAAGTAAGTAAAAAAACTGACTAATTACTTATTTACATAGGTAGGCAAGTAGGAAGGAAGGTAGAAAGGTAGGTGAACTAATTAAAAAGTATCCATGTAAGTTTTTAGTGTTAAGCTTTTTGAATTTATCCCAAATTGACACATATAATTTAACATGAACACACACAAAAAAAATGTTTTTTTTATAATTTATGAGATGAAATCAAGGAAAAAACTTAAGGGTTAAATCTTTTAGTTGCACATTATTTGTATGTTAAGTGCAAATTGTGTTTCAATTAGAAAAAACAAATTCCCACATTTTTTGTGTTTATTTTTAATTTAAAAATTTTTTAAATTAAATAAATAATTATTTGATAATTATATATGTGAATTAATTATCTAAAATAGTCATTTGAATTAATTAACAAACTGAATATTTGTATTAGATTGATTAATTCAGATTAAATATTAAATAACATATAATAATTAATAATTTATTGAAAAACTAATTCATTATTACATATTAAGAATTATATATATAATTATTAACTTATTAATAGTTGAATAAAATAATGAAAAAATAATTATTCTATAGTGATAATATAATTGTACAATTAATTTTATCAATAGAAATCATAGTTCACAACTAGTTGTAAATGTCATATTTAATGGACATTAAAAATGTGTACATGTGATATGATCGTATGTGTTGAAAATGTACATTACATCATATAAATGTCCCATTTACAATTAGATTATAATTATAGTATAATTTGAAAAAATTTGACATGATATTTTATTTTTTATTTATCCATATTTTCATGTTCTAATTGTAATATAATTATAAATTAATTGTTTTGGAGCTCTAGTTGTAAAATAGTGTGATTTTGATGGACATGATTTCTCATTATGTCAACTCCTTAATTTGTTAGTCCATTTTTAGCGACAAAATAAAAATAAAAATGAGTTGATTAATTTGTACTTCAGGTTTTGGGAATTTGGTTTTCAATGTGCACATATTTAGATCCTTATGAGGAAAAATAAAAGTGAGTTCATTAATTTTTACTTTAGGTTTGGAGAGTTTTTTTCAATGTGCACATACTCAAATCTTTACTAAAATCCTTACTAGAATGTGTACTTGGATCTTTTGAAGGATTCTGAAATCCTTTGTAGGATTTCAATTAATGAGGTTTATGGTTAGAGATTAAATATGTGAGGATGTGCTTTTTTGTGGTGATCTTGTTATTGAACCTTTAATACCAAATAAGGAATAACCATTTTTTTACACATAACCCCTCTTGGCTTCCTTGTTCTGTTTTAAAAAGAAACCCCACCCATTACCAAACGTAGGTAAGGACATCTTTATTCATTTTTCCCCTTTTCTTTTATGAATCCCACCCATTATTGAACTGGAAGGGTAAAATTTGTGTTCATTTTTAAATTTTTTTTTGACAAACACCACTCGTTACCAAGGTTTGAAATGCCCATGATTAATATTTTTTTTATTGTTCCAATTGATTACCCATCACTAAACACAAAAATATGATGAACATTTTAGATATTTTGGCATGTAAAATTTGAAGCCCATGACTGAACAAACAAATTTCATTTTTGTTCAAAAAGTTTAAAAAACTCAATCACAAATTTTCAATTTAGGATGTTCATTGAATGGTTATTAGTTGGCTCATGTTTGTTAATTGGCCATGGTTAGAATGATCTAAGTGTTCATTCACCAACCTTTGTTCAATGATTGGCATGCTTACCTTACCTACTTACTGATACTAGTGGGTACCCGTGACCTTCGGACACTGTGAAGTCCTCCAAAAGTGAGTGGGGGGGCGAGCAAAAAAAGACAAAATTATCAAAGAATAGTTTTGAGTTATAAATGTTATCAATGCTAGAATAAGGCATATTCTAGCCCATTCTAGACTACCTTAGGCTTTTGTAGGTACATGCATGAGTCGTTGGGATGAACCTGCATGGTCACTTTATCTATAATCCATTACATGCCTAGAAATCCTATGGAGGGAATGTATGGTATATATAAAAGCCCCATTTTAGTTTAATGCAATCTAATCCAACCCATCCCCTTGGACGAAAGCAAAGCCCAAGCCCTGAAAAAAAAATGGGAGTTAAAAGGAAAACCCAAAGAACCCCATACTCACAAGAAGAATCACTGCAGCACCTCGTAGTAGACCACATTATTAGTGTAAACGCCAACAGGGGCCCCATTCATAGCCGCCCTTGTGCCATTCGGACCAGCACCCGGATGCCCCGCCATGAGCCGCACCGAGAGAAAGCCACATAAAGCTGCCTGTGGCAAAAAATAGGCTTGGGCAAGTACACCCCCAGTGTCTGCAGTGTCTAGCCCTGGGCCTTGTTGATAGTCATGGCAAATGTGGGCCGCAACGGGAATTGTCGCTGGTTGAGAGTAAAAGGCATTTTTTCCGTGTCAGAGGGAGTGATGTTGAGGCGGGTAATGAAAACGCGCCTGCCCTTGTCCGGTCCTGTGGCAATCTCGGCATCAATTATGTGTTACATCAGTTTGACCACAATAAGCCGAGTGCCATTTGCAAGGCCTCCCGGCATATTCCGCAGCAGAATCACCGGGCAGCCTTCCTGTAGGGTCAAAGTGTGGGGTGGCACCCCTGACATGCTAAGGGAGTTTAGAAACTCGGTGGGGTAAACCCTTGTCTGTTCGCCTTGCACAACAGAATCAACGTTGTGGTACGTGCGATGTTATGCTGGTGGGTCGTCATGTGTGGTGAGGTTAAACCGATTCATGATGGCAGTGTTGATGCTATCAACGTCCTCGTTCAGAGGAGTTAAAATGGCCCTCTGAATGATGTGCTCATTGCATGATTGCGAGTCTGTGAAGCGGCCAAGGTTGCCATAAACTTCATCCACCAGGCTATCAATGGTGTCACCCTGGCAGCACATGTTTTTTGGGATCAAAACAGCCTCCTCCCCAACCTCAGGAAAGACTTGCTCTGTGCCCTCCCCAATGCGCTGCAAGTAGTCTGCCCAAGCTTCTTGTTGTTGGGCATCGGCCACGATGTTGGTTCCGCCTTGTGCCAAAAGCCTCTGAACACGCATGTTTTCATGCAGTTGACACACTTTAACATGGTGCCAAAGGACTGCGGACCTCTTGAGACTGGCATCCACAATCTGGCCTTTCGTGCCCCGGGGAACCACAGGCAATATCTGCTTAAAATCACCTCCCATGACAACAACCTTGTTCCCAAAAAGCATGTCCTTTAAGGCATGGTCAACAGCACCCATAACATGCTGGAGCATGCGGTTCATAACCTCAAACACATGCTTGTGGGCCATGGGTGCCTCATCCCACACAATGAGGCGTGTAGCCCGAATCAAAGCCGCTTGTGGACTGTTCAGGGGAACATAGCAAACAGAGGAGCCACAAAGGCTTGCTACGGGAATTTTGAAACGTAAGTGAGCTGTGCAGCCGCCCTCCAAAAACAAGGCTGCAATGCCAGAAGATGCCATTGACAACGTTATGTCACCAGTAGAGCGCACCTTGCTAAATAGGCACCCGTAGAGAAAAGTTTTGCTAGCCCCTCCCAGCCCATCAACAAAAAAGGTTTTGTCCACCGGCCTGAGGTCATGGACCGCGTCAATGACATTGTCGTAAATGGAGTGCTGGTGCTGATTTAACAAAGGCACATCTCGAGCAAGTTGTTGAACTTGCTACGTCACATTGTACTTGGCTCGCTCCTCGGATACAGTGGCGTCCCCCGGGGTAGCCATCTGTGCAGGGATAGGCAGGTCAAAATCTTCTAGGGTTTTCCCCCCTTGGGCCTACAACAGCTACTCCACTTCCCGCAAGCCCTAGTCAAGGATGGCTTGGTCCAGCTACCAGTTGGGCGTTACTTGCTTGACACAATCGGGGGCAAAGGGGGGGGGTTATAATCCAGAAGGGCACAATTATTCATGCTTATGTGCGGAATGATGCTGAGGGATCAGCTTTCTGGTAAATTGAATCCAACAATCGGCTATTCAATAGAGAAGTTTCCAGGCAGCAGTTCAAAGAAGACAACAGAGCACAACTTATACCATCATAACCCAACGAAAGGTAGGCTTGCTTCCTTTGTGGAGGCCTTTTGGCCACTCGCCTGGTGTGCTTGGTGTAAGAAATCCTCCGTAAGGGCTCCCTTATGCTTGTCCCACAGTCGCCCAAGATTGGTGACGTTGTTGTAAATCAGCAGGCTGGTAAAAAGCTGCCGCAAGCTTCTGGGCAGTTGCACACCAGCAGTTTCTGAAAGGCATTGGTCCCATTCAGCATCATCTTGCAACAAGCCACGTGCAAGGCAGGTAGCTTTAAAAGTGGGGTGCACAACTGTGGTAGGCGTGTGGGGCCGATGGGTAGTTTTGAGGTCCTCAAAGCATGTGGCCCCTACAACGTGGGTAAGCAAAACTCGCAGATAATAACACTCGCCCTCTTAGGGTTGCACAAAGTACATGCGCCCCACAGTTCCCAATGTGATATGATTGTTTTGGCCTGCACCCCACCGCCCCGCAACCCTTTTCTAGAGGTGCCACGCCTTTTTGGATTTGCTCCACACAACAATTTCGGGATAATTAGGGTATAGTGTGGTCAGCGCAACAAGCAGTGGCGGTGCAGTGAGCCGTGTGATGGGTAACCATCTTGCACAGAGGCCCATATTCCAGTAATATCTCCCCCTTACGTGAGGTGTCTACAGTTTTTGGGTCCTTCATTTTCAAGAGTTAAGCATAATTTTTCATTTTCATTTTTGGTTGTGCATTACCCTTAGTAAGGCCCTTGGTTGCAACAAATCTTTCT
>Ga0116227_10001864_pt1 | contig 47968 bp, 31 predicted proteins | sample S1TSphgellanicum_FD_89693 | JGI IMG/M metagenome (GOLD analysis project Ga0116227, IMG submission 89693) | Host-associated microbial communities from peat moss isolated from Minnesota, USA - S1T2_Fb - Sphagnum magellanicum MG | ecosystem: Host-associated > Plants > Peat moss > Unclassified... | reverse complement strand
GGGGAAACCCAAACCTTCCCACCACAAAACACCAAAAAAAACCCCCGAAAAAAAAAAAAAAAAAAAAAAAAGAACAAGGGGGGGAGAGGGGGGGGGGGGGGGGGGGGTGGAAGGCCCACACAACTGCAAACACACTGCGACTGTGGTGGCGACGAGGGCTATTGTGGTTTGCGTCTTGCGCGACGTCCGCGATTGCTTGCGCTCTTTTCCATTGTTGCACGCCCTTCTTCTTCGTCTTCGATGATTCTTCTACTCTTGTTTTTTCTGTTGTCATAGTTCCCGTAGATGGGATTTCTGTGGCACCCAAATGTGTCCATTTTTTCTTGTCTTTGTAGTAGTAGTAGGTCTTTGAAGAACGGTGGAAGAAGAAAGTAGAAGAAAGAAGAAGACCCAAAGGCAGGTTGCGGATACAAACAAACAAAAAAACAAAACATTGAGAGAGAGAGAGAGAGAGAGAGAGAGAGTAATTTGTTTGTTTTGTTTTGTGTGATGAGAATGAGATTGCCATGGAGAGATCGTTGCCAGCATGTTCCCTTTCTGGGAATAGAAATAGTAGTAGCAGTATGGATTCTGTTGTTGCTGTAGCAGGAGGAGGAGGAGGAGGAGGCAGCGGCGGGGGTGGTGGTAGAGGAGATATCGGAGTTGGGTTTATAAACCCTACGCCTTTGGCGTCGCGCTGTGGCAAGCCCTGTGGCAGTAGTAGTGAGGCGCTGCGGTCGTCGTGGATTCAGAGACTTATACCTGGTGTTCTTGGAGATTTTGGTGGGGGTTTGTCGTCGTCTTCTTGTGTTCGTCAGTCTCCAGAGGGAGGAGCTCTCTGTCAATCTCAAGCTCCAGCTGGTGGTGGTGGTGGTGGTCAGGGGAAGCAGCAGCAGCCTCTTCAAGATAAGCAGCGTCTGGGTCACGAGGTTCTAGGTCATGGACCAGATAAGGTGCAAGGTCGTGATGATGAAGTTCGAGAGACAAGGCCACTGTTGCTGCAAGGAAGCATGGAACAGGGGGAGGAAGGAGAAAGAGAAGGAGAAGGACATGGGCATGGACATGGCAATCATGGTAGTGAAGAAACTGGTAAAGAATCTGGGTTTTCTAGGAGTTGCGGCTTGCAAACTGCCGAAAGCTCACAACACCTCTCAAGAGGTAATCCACGGCGGTGGCGATTGAAGCCTCCTGTGTCACCTGTGGAGCCCAGCGGATGGCCAGCAGCAGACCACAAGGATTATTATGCAGGTCGACGGCCAAACATGTCTTCTGGCAAGCAAGAGATGTGGCCGACTTCCTCTGATGCACCTCCGGACATGATAGTATCGGGTCCATGTGCAACTGTTCCGACAAGTGCAATAGGGTTAAGGGATTCTGCTTCAGATTGTGGTCAATTCATGGATGTAGAACCTCAATGTGCAAAGGAGAAGGAGGAGGAGCCGGCCGCAGGGATTGCCTGCTCACAGCTCAATCCACTTCAACAACCAGTGGCAAGAGAAGTGTATATAGGTGTCAAGTCTTATTCAGTGGAATCTCATCATCCTAGTGTAAGCTCTTCTTTTTTACCTTACCGACAATGGCAGGGTGGGCAACAATCTGGTGCAGGTGGGATTAGTAGACCGGTTTTGCTGCAGGGGACACATTCTCAATGTGGGGGGGAAGTATCAGAGTTGAATCCTGCTGCTGCTGCTGCTGGAGTCTCTCAGTTGATTCAATCTCAGAAAGCTAAACAGGAAGTTGGGACAAGTCATGACTATGAGAAAAGAGAAGGTGGTGCTACAATGGTGACTGATAACATGATCAGAGAGAAAGATGCAACTTCATTTAGGTCTTCTCCTCTTCCACCACTGGCACTGTTTGAACCTTTCAAGCATGTCACCAAGCAGCAGCAGAGTTGCAGAGGGAAGGGAAAGGTAGATGAAGGGGTGTCTCTACTGACACCGTTGTTTCCTCCCTTGAGTTACTTGGGTATAGATGATGTTCCAAAGGAGGGTGTCACAGGCTGTCCAACAGAGAGGCTGGATAAAAATTCTTCGCCTGTGTTGACACCTGTGTATGAACCATACAAACAGACTGGTGATCAAAGTGGTGGCTCCAGAACAGACAAGGGAAAGTTTGCTGATAAATCCTTGGTTATGACACCCATTTTGCCTTCTTTGAAATCCCCAAGGGATCAGAATGAACTATCTGAGGGGCCTTCTCAATGCTCATCAAAGACAGCAAGTCTTCCTCCTGATGTTATTGCTCCATTGGATCTTGATGCTTATGATTCTGTCAATGGGAGGGAAGGCATATCAGGTCAAAACAGTGACACTGAGTCTAAGCGACACAGAGGCTCCTCAATGTGTGCATTGCGGCAGTCATATAATTCTAACCCAGTAGTTATGCCAGCTGATCAACAGAGTCAACCCCTCCATGAGCACAATGACATGGGAGTGAGGCCGTTAGGGTTTGGCTTTGGTCGGAATATCCCACATGTGCCCACAGCTTCTTCCAGAGTGAAGTGGCTGTCAAATGAGCAAAGCCCTACACCAAGCCCTCCATACAGAACAGACTACAATAATGTAATTGACAGATCCCAAGTTGTCAAAGATTTGTCTACCACACAATCTCTTGAGTTGGCAAAAAGTTCCTCCACACAAGGCACTGGCAGCCACAGCAAAGGTAAGACTGTCATTGCTTGGATCTAGGTGGCAAGGTCTGTTTTGAGAGCAATTTTCTAAGAGTGGAGGTCATGCTAGGCAGGGTTAAATCTGGCATCTTTGGCATTGTTGTAAGGTCAAGCTACCAAAGGGTGGGTGGGGGACAATCCTTTGTGTCTGGATTCTGAAATGGGTTGGAATCGGTGGATTTCTGTAACAGGACCTGCAGGTCAACCTCGCCATGGCCACAACACCCAGGTACAATTCCTTCTTGACAGTCACCATTGTATGGACATGCATTCACACTCTTTCAAAGTGTGATGAAGGTTGGTCAAAGTTTATGAGAATTCTGAAACGTTGGACTTTCTTTCATTCTGCTCTGTTTGGTTGTGGAATTTAATATTGGGATTGGGTTGGAATGGAGCAGTTGGAGGTACCAATCAGAAAAGATCCAAGAGGTTTCTACTTTCCTTTAAGTGAGGGAAGCTGTGGCTCAAATCCCCTTGTTCCTATAGGAGACAGAAGTGCGGGCCAGCATGCTCCCCTCTTTCAAACAGTGTTGTCTAATGGCCACACTGTGTCAATAAGGCACCTTAGCCCAGCTAATCGACAACCTGTTTATGGGAGAGGATCTCGGTTGAGTGTTGGGCTTTGTGGAGAGGCTGAGTTGCGAACACAAGATTTGGGACAGGATGATCAGGGAAGAAGAGAGGCCAGAATGGATTTAGTTAAGGAAGAGAAAGAGATAGGTATTGCAAAAAGGAAGGGACACCCAGTTGTGAGGATGGATAAGGATTTACAGCAAACTGGGGATGGGTGTGATGGGACTCTCCTCAAGAAATGTACTAAGGTTTCTCCCATTGCATCTGAAGATCTTTCGTTACAACCTAAGGAGGAGGATTTACCAGCTGGTACACTGCCTGAGGCAGAAGTGCCTATGGAAGACAGGTTGCAACTTCCAGCCCGAGCCCAGGCTTGGCTTCAACGTTGGATGCCCTTGTCAAAACCCGCAGCTGGCACAGTCAAGCCTCTCAGGGCAATGCTGGACCCAAAGGCATCATTAGGTGGTCACCAATTTTCTAGCATTAAAACAGTTATTGGCTCAGTCAGGGCAGAGCCTTCTCTCCCAGAGGCTTCTAAATTGCATGCTGATGGGAAATCACAGCATGATCTGGAGTTGCAGGGAAGCCATTCTGCAACTGAGGCAAACCGGCCTGTATGTGTCCAGCAAGCAAACCATAATGTGGAGGGAAGCTTTGGTGATGACCACAGAAGACCAAGCATGTTTGGTGCAGGAGTCCCAAGTGCAGCCGCATTAGCACTGTTGGGTGTGGCAACTAGGACTGACATGCCTTAACTTTCTGCCAGAAACAATGCAGCAATGGTTCTGGCTTCAGGATAACATGTCCAGTGCTGAAATTCATTTGCAGGCCTAACCTAGTGAAGCTTGCCTCGTCAAGTAGAAAGTTCAGGTTTTTGCAGAGGAAGGGTGAGCATGGATTTCTTGTGCACTTAAGGCACCGTTTCCTATCAAGGTAATTCACACCCCCTTCTCCAGTTCTATGTCTGTTTCTGTGTCTCACCAGATTCTTGAGCTTTGCAGACATTGCAGAGGTGCATTTTTTGGCTCATAAATCTACGGAGTCTGGAGACATGGGTTAGACTTGAATGAAGGACTGTTGTAGAAGTTCAGTTAATATTGTGAAGTCCTCTTCACACATGAGTTTGATTTTTTGGATCATCTTATTGAATCTAATTCTTGACCAGGTTTATTTTCTGAATTATCCCTTGTAAGAAGGATTGTAGGCAACCTTGATGTTCCTGATTTTTCCAACATCAATGCATCTAGCTGAAGACTGATATTTGTTCAGGATGAAGGTGGTGGTCTGGTACTTTGTTACACAAGGTTTTAACAGCACTTATCTTTTCATGTTTGTTTTTTGGTTTGGCCGCAACTGACATAATGGTTATCTTGAAATTATTTTGGAGGTTTTCTCTGCAATCTTATAGATATACATCTTGACAAAAACTATTGGCAGTGGCATATGCTCTAAGTCAGCCAATTCTACTTCTAATGGCTTCTCTTGCAATTTCTTGGATCTAGCAAGAGATCCCAAGACTCAAAAGCTTTAAACTGTGACATGTTTGATAATCAATCCTCGGCCAGAAAATGCAGGTACTAATGTAACTTGTATGCTTCATGTACATGTGGAAAGAGGTGCTTGTAATTCAAAGTTTCTACTTGTTTCCTTGTTGGTATTTTCTTTTGCCTCATCCTTTTAATGTTTCTCTTTCTTCTTTGCTTCCTTGGTCTTCTCCTTCTCTTTCAGGTTTTTTTGAGCTAGTCAGCATCATGGTTGAGGCATCTTACCCTACTGCTGGCCTTGTGACAGAAATGTAGTATGTTGGTTACTGTATGATGTTGATCTCATCCCACCACTATGAGCGGATGGAGTCAGTGTGCATGTTATGATAGCTGGCCACTACCTTACACATTGCTAATTGAAGGTCTCTGAACATGTGTGACTATCACCGTTCAAATCATTCTCAGTTTTTTTTCCTTTTTTTGCCTCTGCTTTTTAGGGCTGTGCTTCCTCTTTTTCTCCTGTTCTCTGATGTGTGGGTTAGATGTGAAATCTCTATCTTCAGCTCATCTCTCATCTCTAATTCAGGTCATTTTAGATTGCTAGTATTTGAGAAGTTATCAGTATGAACAAAGATATCTGCAGATATTGTGGATGATGGTTGTCTTCTCAAACTTTGAACATGTTCTTTCTGTATGTAGGTTGTACATACTGTGCTATTCTAAAGGTTTAGATCTATAAGAATGATAAGTTTTCTGCAGACTATGATGGAACAGCTCAATCTACTACAGATTCTTGCAGTTGTATGGAATCCAGGAAATGTTAGGGATGTTCCATTCTTCTGAGTGTCCAGAAGAGAGGTGGAGACCATTGCTTTGGCCTCAGAAAAGTGGGGTCCAAATGCTGCCCCAAATATGTGAGACAGGTAGCACATTCCCTTGGATCTTGTAGCTTGACTATTTGTGCCATTTTTTTTAGCATCATCATGTTTGTCTGTAGGTGTCATGGGTGTGTGTTGCAGATTAAGGATAGGCAATAATGTCTAGGGTAATGTTCTGTAGCAATTGAGATTGAGGTAGGCAATGCACCTTCTGTAGCATTTGGTTTTTCCCCTTGGGACTGTGCTATGGGACTGACCTTACCATGCCAAAAGAATTGTCACAATGAGGAACTGCTGAGGATAATAAATGCACAAAGGCTTTGTTTGGGAGACTCTATTTTGATATGCTAGAGAACCTCCTCATATCGTGTTGTTTTGTTGAGCTACATTAACAGGTTAAAAGAGTAAATGTTTTTATTGAAGGGATCAGCCAGAAAAAATTGCTTGGAGCTTATATTGAGTGCATATTTTTTTGAGATTCTTTGGTTATTTTTTTGGTGCAGAGGAGCTTGAAAGGTCTCAAGTTCCCTTTGTAAGATCTCAATCATAAGTTGAACTTGAACCTTGCCTAGAGAAGTTCAATGTCACAGAAGAGTGAAGTTTTGTCAGAATATTCGCCCTTCCTGAAGTACATCTTAGAGACATACATTTACAAATAAATGAATACAATGCACAATAACATACAGAGTATTGCATTTTCTTTTATTTCTTTGCTCCCTTTTGTTTCATGACAATAGCTTTGAAAGTAGAGCTAGTTCAAATAAGAAAACAGGAAATGGACAAATGTTATGATGAAGAATCTAAAGGGAAGTAAGTAGGATAGAAGAAATGAATAGGTATGGAAGAATGATATCTTGCAAAGTTTAGGTTATTGTGGTCTTGTGAACTTTTCCATGTTGTTACCCTTTGTTTAGAGGTTGTTTGTAATTTGTAGGCAATGTTAGGATCTTATAACTCTTTGCATTGTTGAAAGTTCTAATATTTTTTTTCCGTTGATCTTCTTATTCTTTAATTTTTTTGTCTTCTTTGTCATGTTACATTTTATTTTTGTGGGATCTTGCAACTTCTTTCATTTTGATCTTGCAAAGTAAGGTTTAAGATGAGCTCCCCCATGTTCTTTTTTATTTACAACTTTTGCAGGTTTAAGTGGTGGTGCGATGGTCATCTTCTTCTAGCATCGTTGCAAGCTTCATCAATAACTTGTTTTAAGTGAACTTTCTTTTGTCATTTTACTTTTGTCATGTTCTTGCCTTGCGTTATAAAACTATAAACTCCAATAAAAAATATGAAATATAATATCTTCATCTTTTTGCAAACCATAATCTTCAAGGACAATGGGTAGTGTAATACCCTCGTAAGGGTATTGCATTATGATTTGCATTTATAAGATGAATTTTTTTAACATGGCATTAGTAAGTGTATTTGAAAAATATATGCACATTTGCTATGCAAGTGTAAGTGTAAATCCCAAAATATATGTCATGAATTGTTGGTATAAATGTAAAAGTTTTGGCATGTAAATTGGCTATTTATATTGGTAAATACTTGGGCTTTACCTTGTGTTTGTTTCATCCATTTAGTATATACTTGAAGTTTATTTGGAATCAAGGAAAGGTAATTGTCTTGTTTAGTGTAAAGGGTGGTTTATAGCAGAATGCTTAGGCTAGGGACCACAAAAATCTAAAATCCTTCATTGGTCCAAAGTGCAAAGGGTGGTCAATTTGGGTTTACATTGTCATGAGGGCATTGAAGGTGATTTTGATAATCTAGTTTCTTCATCTTGTTTTGCACTTGTAGGAGCTTCTAATCTTTTGCTATGAGTTTGAATGTGAAACCATGAATCTAATGGGACATTTAATGGAAAATGTATTTGGATTGTCAACATGTGATAATAGATTGTTGTTTGGAACAATGATGAATGCTATTGTGTTGCATCAATTTTGACTATCTTACAACTTTGAACTCCTAATGACCAAGGAGATTGGTGATTTAATCAAAACAAGGAATACTACTTGGTCCTCAAAGCTAGGTTGAACATTTCTAAGTGACCATAAAAGTTGTGCAATTGATGGAGAAATTGAGACTTTTAATTGGAAAAAAACATAAAATATCAATCAACTATTCTTGTTGGCATCAAAGTTGCATATTCATTATACAAATTTGCACATGGAATTAATTATTTTCAATGTAATGAAATGTTTGCAATTGGCAAGTCTTTTGTGAATATGGTCTTACACAAAAAAACAATTGTTGTTAATGAAGTGTTGAAAAGTCAAATACATGGCCAAGGGGGGAAGAGTTGTTTCAAGTGATGGTTGACTTCAAAGATTTGTGTGGCCTCCTATTTGTTCATTATGTGATTGATTGCACACAAATACACATCCATAAGACCAAGGGTGTGTTTGTTGCTAATTACTTTTCTTATAAATCAAAAGTTTGCAACATTTAATTGCAAGCATTTATTAATCATGAAAAGTGTTTTTGAAATATTTTTATAGGATTGTTGGGGTCAATGAATGATTCTAGAGTTCTTCGATTGTTTAACCTTTACTAGAAAGCAATGTATGAAAGCTTGTTTGACCTTGAACATGGATTAGAAGATGACATCCAACCCAACATCATTGGGGATAAAGGTTATCCACTTCTACCTTGGTTCATGATCTTTCATAAGCAAATTGTAAATGTCTAGCACACCATATTGAAAACATTCTACAGTAAGCATCTATCAAGGGGGATGGTTGATGTTGAAAACAAATTTGGGATATTCAAGAAAACATTCAAGGAGTTGCTACTAAAAAATTCTTCATATCCTTTTCCTACTTGACATTGTTACATGTTGATGCATGCTATGTAATCTCATTTTAGACAAAAAATATTAATGTAGATGTTCTAATGTGTTAATTGGCACAAAAAGATATTCACAGTGTAAGACATTGAAACAATGTCATAGATGTAAGACTCAATGAAATAAAACCTAATATAAAATGCAATGAGCTTTCATGTTCAAGCCAAAAATTGATTTTTTGAAGCATTTTTAGAGAGCAAACAAGTTTGCAAAACATAACCAAGTGCATTTGAGTTGAATTGTAGATGATGAACAATTGCTTGTGAATTGAATTATTTTTGTCTTGAATCTAATGCTCAAAAGTTCAATTTAACTAGAATTGAATTATCTATCTAGAAATGAATTGTTAATTTTTAAATTTGTCTTAACTATTTAGCATTGGATGTTCATTAAGTGATGATTAAAAAATGTTAACTAGTGGAGGTAGTTGTCTTTGATCTTTGATGAAGGCATATCACATTGCAAAATTGAAATTTGATAATATATTCACCATATTCTTGTTCATTTTGTAAGCCTTCTTTCCTTTAGATACTTGAAATAATGTTTGAAGGTCTTCTTTTGAGACTTTGTGTTGGTTTTGTCAATGTCCGATTGAAATGTGTTGATTTGTTCCATGACTTTCACAAGTATCTTGCTATGTTTATTTGTGGCCTTTATGACTGGCATGAAGATTGATGTTTGTTTCGTCTTGAATCTTGTATTCCTGGGAGTTGTCATTGTGGCAAGTGTTGGATGTTTGCTACTTCTCATAGGTGTTGTGAAATTTGAAGAATTATCAAGGTTGATGGTTTTTAAAAAATGAGGAGGATGTTGAAAATTACATCATCCGAAAGACTATGAAAGATCATCTAGATTGATCACTTTTCTTAGATTTGTTCCATGATTGATGTTTGGGTTGAATTGCCAAACATCTTGATTTTCTTCAAAAACATCATCTTCTCCAAGTATCTCTTGCATGAAAGAATGAGTCAATTGTGTAGGAAATGTTTTTTCAATTCTTTTTTTTATTGTACATAAACACCATCTCTTAGCATTGTAAGTTCTTCACATGGATTGCAACATTAATGCTCCTCTCCCCTTAGAAATCATTAGTAACATTGTAGTGGTCCTTGTTGTACTACTTTTGTAAATGGAATCTTTCTCGTTATTCTATGGTCAAATCCCAATAGGATGTGTTATGGCTAGTGCCTTTGTGGTAATTACAAATCCTTTTGTAATCAACATTCATGTAATTCCACTAATCTTTGCACATCTTGCCAATTTTTGTTGTTTTTGAATATGTTTTTTATTACAATTCCTTAGATATCTTGTTCCATCTTTTTGTTACATGAACCATGTTTGCTCTTAGATCCACAAGATTCTTCAAATAGACATGTTATTTTTGTTTGCACCTAATCAATTCAAAGACCTCCTCTTGCATCCAATTGGTATTACTTTGTTGTGAAGGATTTGACTTCCTCTACCTTTTCCTTGCACATTTTTTGTAGAATTTTTTGTGATTGTTGCAAATTATTCGCTTCCTGCAAGATGTTATAGAAGACACCTCTTGAAGAGATGTTGCACAATGTGCTACATAAGAAGATTGTCATAAAGATATTACAATGTGCTACAAAATGCAATGACCACTTGGTGCATGGTGCAAAAATGTTATAGTAAAGATTCTATAGATGCAATGTTGTAGAAGAGATGGTGTATAAAACATTGTGACAAGACACATAATACACATGCACTACAACAAAGCTTGTGAAAATGGTGGGGCATTTGTGGTGATGATGATGCACGGGGTGTGAGAAATGGAAATAATAGTTACCTTGTTAATAAGCTATTAGTTAAGAATTAGAAACAATGAACTATCAAGAATGTTAAACATGACAATCTTCATTTTTCAAACAATTTTACCAAGGCACCAATAAACTAATACTAGTGTTAACCAAAAAAAATGAGTGTCATGATAATGCTACCACATCATTAACCAAGTCATCTATTTACAGATTGACTTTGGCATATTTGCACAACAATATTTGGTAACTTCTTTTTAACTTTAGCAATATCTATGGGTTTGAACATACCTTAAAATTGGTTATCTCATTTAAGTAAAGGCATATGTATGTTTCATGTCTTTGTGTTGTCTATTAGCATATTATGTATTGCATGATTTTATAAACTTTCATTTACATTTGCAATTTACCTTGCAATTTCACCTACATTCCAAATGAATGCCTATGTTAATCACCAACTTGATGGTTTATTCATAAAGTATTCAAGTACTTGAAATCATTGATAGAAGGATCACATACATTATTAGTAGTGCAAGCAAACAATATTCATATGCATGTATAATATTTACATTTCATATGACAATAGTGACATGATACTCGGTGTTACATAACATACCTCAACAACAAATACAACTGTGACCCATTGTCCTACATGAGTTTATACATATCACTCCCACTTGAATCAAAATGTAGAATTGTTTCCTTAACATGCAACAAACATGCAATGTAAGCTGGATGTCAAACTCAATGATAATTACCTAGAACCTTTGCATCTCATAAGATGGACTTTTGGCAACAAAATTCTTATATGTTCATTGATGAGCTTTCTGCTAACAACCAAGTTTCACAAAAATCCTTCTTCCATGTGTCAAGACTCTCAATTAGTCAAAATAGTGTGTTCTCGAAGGACCAGAAACCTCGAGTTCAAGCTTGTAGCATGTTACAAGCTTCCATATACCCAATTCTAAATTCTTGCACAAGTAAAAACAAGCTCCAGTATTTTTAGCACTCCATAGGTCACCCACAAACTTGTGTAAAGTTGCTTTCCAATATGAGATTTAGAGGTAATCCGGCTCTATCCCCAATTTGTGTATGGACATGATTCTTCCCCACTCCTCTTGTGGTATGTGTAAATCAGAAGGTGAAATGGTAGATCTACATAAGACAAACAGAACATCCGAGCCATCAAAAGTCCACCTTAGACAACCAAACAAATGGACAAAATGTAAAGACATATTACATGTAGGATACCACCACCAGCCCTAAAGCCAAATACAAAGCTGAAGGTCAAGCACTAGTTTGTAGCTAATGCAAAACACATTTATGCTTACTTTTGAATTGTAAATATGCAAATTTCCAAGTAATGACTTCAGGAGGAGTGTTTTCTGTTTTCGTAATTAGCTTTGTATAGGCAGGAAGACACACTGTACCAGCCTGTTTTGTTTATCACCAGGGGCAAAGCCCTGGGAGCAGGGCACTTGCAGGGCACTTATGCCCTGGACCTCAGGCTCTGCCCTTGGGCCCAAGCTGCTGAGCCTGAGGTCTAGGGCAAATGCCATGCTCTTAGGGCTTTATGCTACACATGAAGCCATGCCCCTTCAACTAATCAAATGTACCCAAAAAACAACAACATTGTAGTCACCTTCATTGGCAGAAAATGCACAAAAGACTCAAAAAGTAGCCAGCATTGGTGCATATAAAGCTGAGATGTACTAGAAACTGCAATGTACTGGCCCTTAGTGACTCATGAGCTTCTCTGGCCAAGCCTGGCAGGGTGAATGAAGTCAGGGTCCAGCTTGGAGCCAGAATTGGCCAAACCTGCCCACTTCCTGGTGTTAATAGTTGTAAAGTCTTATACAACATATCATCACCCTGTACAGAATTGGCAAGGCTTGCTCGTTAGGTCTACAGAATTGAGTACTTGAATTGGCAAGGCCTGCCGATTAGGTCTACAGAATTGGGTACCTGTGCTGAATGGTGGATTCAGCATGATAATTAGTCAATTGAAAAGGGAGAATAAAGGTGCATTCACAGTTGATGTTAAGGACTCTAGAGTTCCCTAACACCGTGCTAGCCATTTAACTGGCAAAATTTTCTTTGGTGTAGTTGGAGGACACCTTAAAAAGCATTAGATTACTTCTGCTGCAAGACAGGCATCTTAGGGTTACAAAATTGGGGAGCTTTATTACCTTGATGAGGACTTTGGTTTCCGAGCGAAGAGCGTGAACCCTAGGATTCCCCAGCCTGTGGCATTGCCTCTAGGCGAAAACGCAAGGTTTCCCTTCGACGGCGCAGGTTTTGGGTTGTTGTTGTTGCTGTTGTTGTTGCACCGATTGGTACCCATTTGCTCCTTTGTCTTTGCTTCCCACATTTGGCTTTGCAACTTTGGTTTTGGTTTTGAACTTCTTCTGATTGTATGTTGGGAACCAGCTGCTGCGGATTGCGGGAGTACTCCCGACTCATGCAGCGGCACATTGTCATGACTCGTCTGATCTCGCGGCCACGAAGAATTTCTAGTACTTCTTGTTCCATGAGGCCTGCTGATATTCCGTTTGCTGGCCAACTTCCTAGTCTTCTGCAGATCATCTGAACTCGTGGAGAATGGCCAGAAGAATCTCGAAGCCGCCTTCTTCGGGCTAGACTTCTGATTTGTAGCATCTGAAAGCTCATGAGTTGCAAAGGAACTTGCTGCAGGAGGGACATTGTCCGTTTCCTCGCTTCTTTCAGCTTGATGGTGTTTGAATCGGCGTAACGGGGAAATAGATCTGGAGCTTCGGTGCCCTCGTCTGTCCAGCCTTCTGCAGCTTGTTCTTCTTCCCTTTGTACTCAGTAGCATCTGGATGCCAGGACTCGAGTCGAGTTGATTTTCGTTCTCGGAAGCTCCTGCTGCCATGGGGAGCTGCAGCTGCCCACGAAGATGATCAGTCATGGAATCAGCTGCAACTGGGTTGTTCGTGTTCGACGCGTCTGATCGAGCAGGAGATCGAGAAGCGGGAGAGCGACATGACGTTGGAGATTGACTCGTTGCCGGGGACCGAAAGCATCGTTTATTGAAGCTGGACCAAGCTAAGCTTAGTTTCGAATGATCACTAGAACTGCTGGGAGAAGAACTGGACAGAGGAGTACTTGGCTGCAGCACCACCTGAGTATCCAGCTGCCGTTGCAGTCTAGGAGGTAGTCTCAAAATCGGGACGCTCCGCCGCTGCTCGGAAATTAGGAACTCATCGAGACTCGATATGCATGAAGCTGCTGGAGCTACTAGTGCAATTGGGGATGCACTAGCAGAAGAACCCTCACCGGCGGCCTGATCATCTCCTGCAGCATGAAATCTGCGTGCACTGTAATTGAACTCGAAAGCAGCGGAAGGAGGCGTAATTGAGCATTCTCCATCACTAGACATGATCATGATCCCCGTAGACACGCGGGTACTACGATATTCTGCAGTACTCTCGTATAACTGCTGCTCAGAATCTGTCCGTGAAAATGAATCCGAAGCTGTGGAGCTTACAGTACTACGTGAAGAAGAAGAAGAAGAAGAAGAAGAAGAAGAAGAAGACCCTGCTGCTGCATCCCCATGAGTACTCGTCTGATCGGAAGCAGCTTGATCTTGGCCTCCAATTCTTGAAGGTGTCCCGGGAACTTCTTCCCAGCTAAAGGGGATAGCAGCAAAAACCTCCCCTAAGGGGGCCGGGTCTTCTTCTACAGAGAAGTTATAAGCTCGAGCACAACTGCGTGGACTGGAAGGCGCACTACGAGTATGAACTGGTGTGGAGAATCCACTAGTCCCGTTGGCACTTTGATGAACTGTGTAAAATTGACTGCATCTTGCAGGGGATCGACGCAACCTTTCCACAGAGAGTAGTGGCAGCTCCTGCTGCTGCATCTCTCGGTGCAGGATGTTGAACATCCTTTGCAGTAGATCACTAAGCGGTAGGCACCGGGTACAACACAGTAGTAACAAGACTAGTTTGAGGCAGGCAGCTGCTCTTGATCAAAGTGTATGTATGATGCATCTACCTAACTTCAGTTAAACACAAGTAGAATTTTGCTGATTACAACCACCAGTCTTGCAGAGGTGCACACTAGCTTGAATCTAGAAAATTCATCATCTGCTGCTGCTTAGGATGGAATTTTCAGCTGCAACCAAGCTGCACAAAGGAATGGTACTAGAGCTGTACACACACACACACACACACACACACACACATGATAATCACCAGTCTAGAGCTCTCCGGATAACAAATACTAGCTAGAGCTCCAGATCCCCCATGTGAAGTACCATATGTATAGCTTTTTGGGAGTACCTCCAACAAGCTTCTTATTTTTATCAAACTAGTAGAGAACAATAAATCTTTAGATGGCAACAAGAAGAGGGGGGCGGGGGTGAAAAAAAAATCACAAAACATAAGCCAAAATTCGCCCGAAAAAAAGGGAAAAAAACACTGCTTCTGGGGCGCTTGGCTGAGAGATTGAGCTGAAGAGTTTTGAAGTTGTCTAGGCAGAGGGACTGAGCAAATAGTGCAACACGGATTCACCCAACAGTAACGTGGACCCATACATCCTTCCAAAGTGCGACTTTTGATCCAAGAGCTCTGGTGGTCTATAATGAGGCTAGTCTGGGAATTTCATAAGTGTTTTTAAAGCCGCGTTTCTGGGTTGGAAAAACTGTAAACAATGTACTATGGAAAGAAGAAGAGTCAGGCCAGGCTACTGCCCCATTATGTTGGGTCAGGCACTAGGTGACAAAAAAAGATTTTTTTTTCTTTTCTTAAGTTTCTAAATGAAAATTTGAAACTTATTTATATTTTGTGTAAGTATAAAATTGTGTAAATCTATATTAAAAGAATTCATGGAAAAAATGTATGCTAACAAACAGAACATTTCGAAAGTCTTTAGAAATTTTTTGTAGCTGTGGTCAATCAAAGTGACCCATTGCCATAAATAAAGAAATAAAACTTTGGGATGCACCACAACTAATTGAACTAATTAATATACATCACAATAGGTACCCAAGCACTTGGAAGAGTCTAAGCCAAAAACGTTAATTTGAACAAAATTAAAAAGGGAAATTCAATGAAGCAATGAGGTGGGGCACCCAATTTGCAACCAAGAATGTGCACTCCAAATATTCCCCAACAGCAGCACAATGTGTCCCATTTTGAAGAGATGAAAGCTAATCCTACGTATGCACATGAGGGTCAACAATTCGTATTAGAGAGACTTATAGACCATTAAGAACCAATTTTGATAGGAGGTATTGCACAAATGGCTCCTCAATATTAGGTCTTTCTCCTTTGACACAGCAGTCAACATGCCTTTACCTCTCAGTATTAGAATCCATTTACTAGATTCTTTCATGCGACCACTAGTAGGTAGTGACATGAGTGTTTCAAAAGAAAAACCGAAAGATAGTTTTTGACACTAGCATTATTTGAGAGCATTTCTCCTTGTTCATGCCTTCCTTCTAGGTAGTGCCTCCTCTTGTGTTGGGTACTATATACTGTTGCACCAGTGTTTTTCTTGTCAATTTTGTGATATAGCCAAAGTGGTAAACATGTTGTGTTCTACTTTTCCAGCTAAAAAAGGCGAAAATGTATTTGGAAGTTCACACAGTTTGACAAGCAAAAGGAGTGAGCCTTCAAGGCTCCCAAGTCACCAGTCAACCAGATCTCTGTAGACTATGAATACTACAACAACTGAAGTTTCAACTGACAACTGAAAGAAATGCCTGGAATTGACTTTGTATGCCACAAAGCCTCATATATAAAGCAAGGTTTACAGTTGACAAAGTTGTACATGAGCATTGAGGATATCCCCAGATATCCTCATGGATGGAATCAGGGGTTTGTTTTTATAGATTATGAATTGTGTGCAAGTGGCAATTACTACTACCTACCCTCCAGGCTCCCATATTGCTAAGTGACTTAACATGTAATTTGGATGGAGGAACATAAGGCTTCTTGCCTACTTGTGGACTCAGTTTTTGCCAAACATGAATCTTTCAAAATAGGCCAAAGGTGGCTTTTATAAAAAATAATTTAAAGTAAGTTCAATTGGCACCCAACAAAAAAGATCAGTGCAAAAATTAGAATCAATCTATGAAGGAAGGTAGTTTGTTTTGTTTTGTATTGTAGTTATGGGATCCACCGAACCAGGATGCTTCAGATTGTGTTCTTGGTGTCTTTGGAAAGCTCTCGATGAGGAGGGGTGCATGGGCTTGGATCCATGAGATTTGGACTTGCAGTGCAAAAGTTCTTGAATATTGAATGATTTCTTCACTGAAATTTAAATTAAATCGTAGCTGAAAATTTCAGAGGAATTGGAATGTGCCTTTGGTATTGTTGGAAGACCTTGATGAGCGAGCAGGATTCAATGGGATTTATTTGGTAAGATTTGGATTCGGAATGTGGGAGATATTGATTTTTAAATGATTTCTGCTGCTGAAAATTCAAATAAATTCCAAAAAACCGGGTTTTGGAAGGAAAAATCAGTTGAGGACATGGTAACACTTGGGCCAACGGCACACGCCACATTAGTATATTTTGATATAGGGTGGAGAGCTATAATTACTTCCGTTGACTATACCATGTAGGCTACAAGTCCTCATATAAATATTACCTAGTTAATGAATGTATTTATGAATACTAACTCCAAACGCCAATGCCAACCCCTTTGTTTGGAAGGAAGGATCTGGCTCCTCCATCCCAACCATCTATGGTCGAGGTGTGGCACCAGGAAATCTAGGATGGAGCCCTCACTACAGCACAATGGCCTCTGTGCAGTGACTTGTTTCTGGCAAATTCTCACCAAATTTTGACATAAGCAAATGGGTTTTTCATTCAGAATGTAGCTCAAAATTTGCCAAATTTTTAGGAAAAAAAATTCCAAATCATCAGATTTTAATGAAAAGTTCCAGTAGGTAGCCAGTAGAATATTGAAAGGGTCCTTTTTTTTGTAAGACTTTTGTATCTGGTGTACAGCCAAATTTTTTGAATTATTTTATCAATGATCACCACTTTGGCTATGTCACAAAATCGATCCAAAAAATAAATTCACTGAGTAGACACAAGTTCTCGTTAGTTGTTCTCATTTCTGTTAGGAGAGTGTTAACATACTATCAACTAATCATTGAATAAGTTGACTCAAGGAAGATTCACTATCAAATACCCTCTTACATATTGTCAAAAAAGGCAGCCAAATTCAACGACAATTGTTCAACTCCACTTCAACTCCACCAAGACTCACTACCAAGAATCACTATCAAATTGTCAAAATGGCGGCGAAACTCGATGACTATTACTCAACTACAAGACAAAAACGCACTATCAAATACCTCTTTGCAACTTGTAAAAAAGGTAGCCAAACTCAACAACAAGTACTCAACTCCACAACATAGACTCTCTCACCATCAAATAACCTCTTTGCAAATTGTGAAAAAGGTGGCCTAAATCAAGGGGGACCACATTGAAAAGATTTTATTGATTCGATACTATTGTCAAACTTCATGGAAACTTGAAAGTGTAACAAGTCAAGTTTTTGCAGGAATGATGGTTTTTCTGATTTTTAATGAATTTTCGGGTGCCCAATTGTTTGGAATTGTTATTTCAAAAGGTGTTTTGGAGCTTTCCTGAAACCATGTGACCAACATGTGAGAACCTACGAGGGTAAAATAAAAATGAAAAGAAACAACATATCTACCCAGATCAAAGTCTTTGGAGCACCTCCACCAAACAGCACTGTAATGGCCTGAACACAATATTTTGGATGAAGTATCAGCTTCCAATAGTGTGAAACTAAAGTGATCTCCAAACGAGCTAGTAAAAGAAAATGATTACTTTTGATTGGTTAGCCACTATGATATGGATTATGTGGTTTCATTCAACTACAGTAGTAACTTTGCAGCTTCAACACATGTTTGTCGAATAATTATTTCATTTTGAAATTTTCATTTCCACAAATAAAATTTTCTTAAAGATTCAAGTTTTTCTTCACAAATTTTTGTCAATTTCTGGAGAAATTTTTCTTTTTTGAAAATTTCAACATTTCTGAAAATAATATAATTTATGTCCAAAGCTGCCAAGGTAGTCCCTCACTTTTATACTATCGGGTTTTTCCACTTTATGACTGAGGATGGGGAGATCATTTACACTGAATATTGGATGTGGAAAACACTAGTAGAGGCCAGGAAAGTGGGTGTGATGGGTGTGGATGAAAATGAAGTTTTGTTGTACTGCATGAATAATTTATGCAAGTCTGCACTCGGACATTAAACCCTAAACCCTAACATCCGCATCACCAAACAGTGGTCAATGGCTGAACAGTTCAGAATTGTGAACTGACCTTAGATGATCAGCTTAGGATCTGACCAGAGTACTTCTAATAGACCATTTAAAATTATAATCTTGTTAATGTTAAGTTTGAGTTAGAAAAAAAAAAAGTTTATCACATTCACACTTGGTGTTAGCATTAACATAATAAAATCCAATGTGAAATCTGATGTGGCACACAAACTTTGATATTACATGATCACAAAGTGATAAAATAATGATTTTTTCATTTCAACATTTTTGCACAAATTTTAATGTTAAATCAAAATTGCAAAAAATGGATACATAACTTTGTGTTTAGTCCCATTTTTGTCATCCATGTGAAGGTGTGTGCTTCCTTGCATTCCAACAAAAAAATTCAAATTCTTTATCAAGCTCTATCAAACTTTTTTCCAGAGTCAACATGCATGTCTATGAACAACAAAAATGAAGACATAGAACAAAAGATTACATTGTGCTCAAGCCAATACACACAAGAAAATAATATGCACAAGCACATGCATGAAATGCAACATCATGCTTGAACAAAAGCATGAAAAGAACAACACATGAGACCAAATGCACCTGGGGAGGTCACTCCTTGTATATTTTAAAAAACACCTAAAACAAAAATATATATTTTTAATGTGTTGAAAAATAATGACTCTTTCTTAACATATTTTTAAAAATATTCTCAAAATATTTTTTAAATGAAATATGAACACCTACCTCATTTATATTTAAATAAATTATACTTTTATTTATTTTTCAATAAGTTGCACCTTTGTTTTTTTTGCACACTATTTGTTGTAAAATGGAAGTGACCTCCCTAGGCAAATGCATTAAAAAAAAGCAACATATGTAATGAACTCAATTATTTTATTATAAAAAAAGTTTCAACCAAGGCAAGATAACAACCAACAAGAACTTCAACTACATTAATAGTTGAACTTTGATATGATCAATGTTTGGTTATGTTCTCTTATTTGTGATCCTACCATTACAAAGGAACCGAAGAGAACTCCCATCATTGTTTCTCTATGTGACCTTCAAGAACATTTTTCACATTTCAATACACATCCAAGAGCATGTGGAATAGACTCAAATGGAAGTTTCTCTCAAGCAGTAGAAGTGGACCTACATCCACTCCAATTCTAAGCACTAGAAATGGACTTGTAATTACTCCATCCATCTCTTTGATCAAAACATAAAAAGGGAATGGGAGGTTAGAAGAAGACATATGAAGAGGTTATAATCTCAAATTAGGTGTGGAGGACATGGATCAAATCTTGTTGTAAGAAACAGGTTCCTGTTCAAGTGTGTTCTCCTAAGGGAGGGGCACCCGAGGGTGTGAGCCCGAAGGTGTTCCTGAACCTTAGGAGAACACATGAGTATAGGAACCTCCCCTTTACATAAACAACTCTCTTTTTATTTCCTCACTTCTTTCTTGGTCCATAGAAAAGGAATATCAACATGGGAACATATAAAATTGGGGGAGCTCCTTCAGCATAACACACTAGGGTTTTTCTGCTGTGGAAGACAATTGAAAATACACATAGAAATAAAAAGGGAGTTGTTTACAATGGAGGGAGTTGTTTACAATGGAGTGAGGTGTTTGGCTTATCACAAGCAACAAGTTACTGTGATTGCACATACTTGACCTTGAATGTAACTAAGGCCTTCCAATACACAAAAATGACACACAATCAATAAATTCTTTAATACATGAAGACATTGTTTTCCAATTTGACATTCATGTGTTACATTTCTTTGATTCATGTTCATATTTGTTTCTATGTTCTTTTAATTTGTATTTGCTATGCTCCAATTCATGTTGACAAATTTTTTGAGTCAGTATGGTGAAATACTTCCCACCATGTTGGACATGGTAGCTACTGATAGAGGCCCAAACTGGGGATGTAGATGGACATCCTCTTAAAGGCTGTATACCACCTTCTTGCATTCCTTGCATGGTATGACAACCCATCTTAATAACTATTCTTTCACAGAAACTCTGTGAATATCTCTCCCATATTGCACCTGCGCATTAAGACTGGGATGGATCTTCCACCTACTTAACTAAGGGGACCCAGGAAAGACAACACTTGAGTTCCTAAGTCCTGATAGCTAACATCAGATATGATCACCAATGAGAAAGACAATGTCTACAAATCACTGCACATGACAGAATCAAAGCCAATAGATCCCTGTGCCTGTTGATCTGCAGCATCCTACAGTAGTGGTGGATAATGAGCTTTGATATGGAACCCTTTTAGCACATGACAGACTTCTAATTGGTGACATGTGGAAGCATTTTGGTGTATCAATCACAACAAGTTCAGGAAAATAGAAATATGCCTTACAGAGGAAATTCACATATCATGAGGATTTCAAAAATGTGTAACATATCTCTGAATTGTGAGTCACTGTTGCATTGTAATAGAGAAAATACTTCAGGGGTTTGTAGGATTGCAGCTCCTATAGGGGGCTACTGTGAAGGGGGACCTGACAACTCTTCAACTGTTTTCCGCCAAGCAAGTGTACGGGCTCCATCTTTATCAACAATTTTGATGACAAAATTGGGGGGTGCAACAACAAGTCGAGCTCTCACCTCAGCAATGCACTTATCCACAAGCTCTAGAGCTTTGTCAACTGACATATTCTTCTCATAGTATCGGTCCATCAATGACAGAATGAAGTATGCACCTGCACAAGTTATACATCCCAAAAATTGCCACAAAATGAGTGTTTATAACATCATCATGCTTAACTTGGGGCTTGAATCAGAATCCCAAAAGGTCAGAATCAAAATGGCTTGAATGCAGACAATAAGTTCATATCCAGACTCACACTTTCCATTTGAAATGTCACCTTTGAAGGTGGAAAAGTTGATGGTAAATTCAGCTCTGATTCATCGAGATAACTAAATAGTGAAAAACTAATAAAGAAATGACATTCAAAAGACTTGAGCATACAGAGAAACAACAAACTAGTGTTGAAAACTTGAAAACAATTTCAGGACTTCAATCAGTAGTACCAAAAGAAGTTACCCTAGAAATGAGGCCCTCAATGCTACTTATCCACAAAACTATCTTGCTATGTTTCAGGATCCAATTAAACACCAGTAATTCTCCTGACTCGATACAACAGAGATTTCATGTCATAACAATAAGGAACACAACTGATGAACAAGTTTTGTTGGGTTTCATAACATGAAATCTGACTCACCATATCCAAGGCCACCTTTCTCCAGCTTGTGGAGGGTGGCAATATAGTCCAAGTAATACAGAGAAGGCCCCACATCCTTGTCCCAACCAGCAATCATCATGTTTGTTTGATATGGGTTCTGTACATGCCAGCCAAATGAGTCATCCAACTTTGCAACTTCTGTAGGTGGAGAGTATGATATCTTAATTCATTTCACAATACTAAAATCAAAACCCATTTTGCAGCAAGCAATGATCTTCTGCTTGAGTCTGAGGCACTGGTCTCTTTTGGTCTAAAGTGTGACCTAACTCTCATAATCAGTGTAACTCTAATGAGAATCAACAAATCTCCACACTTATGATTAAGAAAGTCAGAACAAGGTTAAAACTTCCCCTTCTAAGTCAAAGAAAGACTTCCAGAGGTCTTACAGAACTCAGAAGAGAGAACAACACAAAGGGGACAAAGCTACAAAGGGGGGAAAAAAAAGACATACACATATATCAAAAGCTCAGAAGAAACACAATCTGTACCTTGCGCAAGGCTACTGCAAGTTCATTCCGTGTGAAATTTGCAGCTGCAGCTGTGGAGAGAGGGATGCCATTTCGAAAGTGATACAGTGCAATATTCTTCTGTATGAACTCTGAAAACTGCACCCTGGAACAGAGAGAAGAGGGGAATTCGGTTACAGTCAAAGTTGAAGCTCTCAAGAACTTTCATCATTATATCTGCAGCTCAAGCCTTGTTGATGCTTAGTAAACTTAGGATTTAGGGTTACACATAGAAAGAAGGAGGATTCTGTGACGGCCACATTTGAAGCTCTCAAGCAACTTCATCGTCATATCTGCAGCTCAAGCCTTGTTGAGGCCTAGCAAACTTAGGATTTAGGGTTACACATAGAAAGAAAGAGGATTCTGTTACAGCCAAATTGCAGCTCACAAGCAACGTCATCATCATATCTGCCACTCAAGTCTTGTTGAAATTTAGGGTTACACTTTTGTTCAAAGGAAATCTAAAGAATACAATCCAACAAAACCTGGTCAATCAAAGAGCTTAGGCCTTCAGAATAAACTAATAGTTGCCATTCAAACTGCAAACTTCATGATTCAATCTTTCAAACCTAATTTACAGAATTTCTTGAACAGAGGCATGCAGAAAAGTTCAAGCTCTCACTAAAACCAGAACATTCTTGCTCCTGCCAAAAGACTCAGCCAGGTTACTCCAGACGTTTCTTGGTGGGGGGGGAGGGGGAGCATTCAAAGCTCATCTTAAGATTAACCAAACCTTTCAAGGTCTGCAAAAAAAACTGATGGTAATACGAAGATAGTTATACTAGAAGAACATCCTATAAGGGAAAAAAACACTGATCCAACTCTGTCTTTCACCGACACACATACAACTACTCGTCAAAAGATCTTAGGGTTACGAAATCTTTTTTGTCAGACGAGAGAGAGCGATGGATATTAATAACAGGACAAGAAAGAAAGAGGGGGGAGAGAGAGAGAGAGAGAGAGAGAGAGAGAGAGAGAGAGATGGAAACAAGAACCTGTCTCCCTTCTCGCCTGTACAGCCCATCAGCTTGTGAGAGTCCAGGACCATGATTTTGTCGTCATCCGTTTTCTGCACCACGATGCTCTGCACCGCCGATGTATCGGTAACAACTAGTGCAAAGCCATCTCCCACGAGCCCGAAAACAGTCTCCATTTACGATTCTCTTCCTCACAGAAACAAGCGCTCTCGCCTCTCTATCTCTCTCGCAAGCTTTCTCAGAGGCTCTCTTTCAAAAGCCACAAGCACACGGCTCTGCGAGGGTTTGGAAAGTTCTGCCGAGCGACTTGGATGACATACCGCACATCATTCATCCATGATCAACGAAGATCAATTTTCTGTGCATTTCCATTCCCACAAATTTAGAATGGCATTTCATCCATAACATGGTATCTCATCCATTACATGGGGCATTGCCCTAATAATGTACTAGAGAGCAGCGGGTAGGGTTTGGCGGTTAGTTGTCCGGCTTCTAATGAGCCTATGGTCAAGCCTAGTAGTCCTAACTAGTGACTTGGATGACAATCCACAAATTATTCATCCATGATTGAAGGTAAATTTTCTATGCATTTCATTTCAAAGAAATGAAGAATGACATTTCATCCATAGCATGGGGCATTGCTTTAAATATTGTATTAGAGAGTAGTGTGCAAGGTTTGGTTGTAGTTAGATTTCTAGAGGACCTATGGCCAAACCTGGTAGTCTCATCTTGTGATTTGGATGACAAACTACAAATTGTTCATCCCTGATTGATGAAGGTAACATTTCTATGCATTTCATTACAAAGAAATTTAGAATGGTGTTTCATCCATAACATGGGACATTGCCCTAAATAGTGTACTAGAGAACAACAAGTAGGGTTTGCCTGAAATCTGGTTTCTAGCAAGACTATGGCTGAGCCCAATAACCTTGTCTAGTGAGTTGGATGACAAACAAAAACATTCATCCATCATTGATGAAAGTAAAATTTCTATGAATGGAGGTGGATAACCACTAGCAAGGAGCATCTTGATGACGTGTTGTTTCTTGATTGGACACCCACACAACATGTATATGACATATACATGCTAAGTTCATGGATGGGAATCACTTTTCATCCACATACAAAAGATCAAAGATTTGATTCATGGATTTTTTTCTTTAAAACTTGCTTTAAATCATCCATTTTAGATGAAACTCAAGAAATAATCGAACCCTAGGCAAAGCCTCTACCCACTGAAGCTTGAATCTTATTTATAAACAAAATGATTTATGAGAAATCTTTCCAAGATTGTATATATACAAAAAATCAATGTAACAAAAAAATGTTTTCTTACAATCTCAATATGGATTTTTTTATGTTTTCAACAAGTCAAAATATAAATCTATACAAAAGTCTTAACTTACAAAATTTTCTAGCAAACTTTGAACTAAACAAATTGTAACTTCCTATCTCACATACTTCCTAGGCGTTATTTCTTTGATTATGTGAATAGTAGAAGAATCGACATATGAGAAATTGAAGCCTTGAATTTGTTTTATATCACCAATAAATTGATTATTAAAAGAACCTCGAACTTCCCTTTGAACAAAATAACCATCGTCAGGTCCATTGACCACATGTTGTGGAAACCACCAACAAGATCATGATCCCTAAATCTAAAGTAGTTAATAGAAAGAAAAAAACCCTTAGCACCTTCCATATTTGCAACTAAGTTAACCTGATTTGTTGATTCAAAATTTTTCTCACAAAGACCACCAAGAGGAGTAGTTGGTGCTTGATGTTTCGCTTGAAATGATGGATCAAATTCAAAATGTTTTGACACAATAGCCCTAAACCTTTCAATTAATTGTTCAAGTTCTTCAACCTTTCACATTCAACTTCTGTCCTCAATCATGTGCCTTCTTTTTTTTATTTCCTTTCAACGCTAAGTCTTTTAGCATGAATAGCAAATTGCTCCTCTTCCAATTCAAAAAGCAAATCATCTTCAACATCATTAGCTCCATAGGTCGTAGGTTGAGCCAAAGAAATATCAGAGGAATAGAATTACAAAAGACAATTGGTAGGCACTTTGAACAATTGGGCATACATTAGCAGTTGTGAGAATATGAACCTTGATTAACTTGTACTTGAAACTTTGGAAGATGGTTTATAGGTACATGAATAGGTGGAAATCAATTACCAACTTCTTGAGGTTGCAATCAATTCACTTCTTGAGATGGAAACATATTCATGTGCAAAAGGACAAATGGTCTTCATCTAACAACCATTTGGAAAAATGTTAGATCTATATTAGATGCTAGAGGTTCAAAAACCTTGCATAACACTACAAGTTGTGGCAAAATTGAACCATGTCCACCAAATGCACATGCACAATGGTAAAATTGGAAATGTCTTCAATGGAACGACACATCACATATTATGGAAGATCATTTATATTTCCAAGATGTTGTAGTGCAAAGTGTGAAAATCCAATTTGATAACAATAACCTTGAATTGACTATGAATTTCAACATTCACCAATATCAGTAGCATATGCACGGCCATCAGGTCTTTGCATTGGTGTTCTTGTTACAATGACAATGGTCTTGGAGTAGTAGCCACTTGGACAAATGTTTAAGGTAATTCAAAAACCTTGAATGTTGTAGGTTGTGGCAAAATTGTACTACCATATCCACCAAATCCATTTACACAATAGCAAAATGGGAAATGTTTTCAATGGAATGACGCATCACAAATTATGGAAGATCATCTATATTTCCAAGATGTTGCAATGTGAAATGCATTCATGTCCAATTTGATACCAATAGTTCACCAATATTATAAACATTTGCACGGCCATCAAGTCTCTACATTGGTGTTCTTGGTGCAATGATAGGTTCTCCACTACACTCATCCATGATCTTCTTCCCTATTGCACTTAATATAACACCAATTGCTCATTGTGCATTTATCCCCATTTTGGTGCATTTGAGGTGAGGTCCATACTCTGATGCAATGGTACATTCAACTCAACCACAAAAGGAGTAAAAGGACTAAAAATTGGAATAAATGTGTTGCCAATGACAAGTGGCCAATCAAAATCCATTGAAACAACATGTTTGATCAATGACATGCATATTATAGTGTTCATTCCAAAAAGAAATGCAACCAATTGTGCATTTGATGTGAGGTCCATATTTTGGTGCAATGGTACATTCAACTCAAACACAAGAGGAGTAAAATTGAAAATTGGAATAGATGTGCTACTAATGACAAATGGCCAATCAAAATCCATCGAAACAAAAAGCTTGACCAATGACATGCATGGTATGGTACTCATACCAAAAAGAAATGTAGCCAATTCAAGGATCTCCTTCCCATGAAATAATTGTAATTTTTCATTTTAGTGATGATCAAAATTTAAAAACTTTCCAGTCTCTTCATTGTAACAATGTTGGACCAAAGCTTGTGTAACAAAATGTTTTAAAAAAATATTCTTGTCATATCTACCAAGCGTTTTCAATGAAGTAGATGGTTCAATTTGTTAGCAATAGCCATTCTTGTACTGGAGGTCACACGTCTAGACATGTTTATGATACCCTTATCAATTCCAACAAATTGAACCATCTACTTCATCCAAGTTGCATGTTTCCTTCATGACATGATTGATTGTTTCTTAAACTAGAAAACATAATTTGAACTGTGTTTAATGGTAAGAAATAGGTGTCCCTCTTGAACAACAGGCAGCATGTGTGAAACAAATATTAAAAATGTTTGAAGCACATCAAGGTCATAAGACTAAACTATTGGACACATTTGCTCCACTTGAAAGCACTTGGTGTTAACTTTGTAATTCTTGGAAGTAGATTTGTCATATCTCAAGAAAAAAAAAAAGTGTTATCAATACAAACAATGAACGAACTAATTCAAATGAGTTCCCCAAAGCTCATTATTCCCTCTGATGAAAAAAACAACAAAATAGTAAAATGAAAAACATTTTCAAGCTCCATGTGGACGAATGATTTGGTTTTCATAATGATCAAGAATTCTTCTTTCTTCTTGACATGTAATCCCTTCCACTTTTCTACATGCCACATTTATTCCAAGATAACAACTAAACTTCAAAGCCATATTGACTGTTCTATTCACCTTGATGAATAAAAGATGTTCAATAATTTTGAACCAAGCTTTAGTCATGTCTATGGAACAAATCCGATTCTTTGATATTGGACTAACATTTTGTTCACTAACATGTACAAGTTCATCAATGAAACGGTAATATATCTTGATCCATCTTGTTGACAAACCATCACAAAAAAATTGCATGTCTTTGACAATTTTTCAATCTTCTTTTTACAATCCAATTTCCTCATTTGCCTCCATGCATCAATTTTTTTTCGACACCATGTCTCATTCTTATCACTTGGAGTTATAGATTGTTAAATTAATCAATTCCATTCTACTTCATCAAATGGTTGAAATCCAAGCGTGCAAAGTACAACATCAATTAAAGTTTTCAACTCCATAAGATCAACATTGGATTCCATAGGAACCACAATTGTAAAACCTTCATAAAGAGGATGTTTGCAAGCAATGTCTATTGCAACCTCATGACAAGAAATAAGAATATCATTAATTTCAACATATGTCGTAACCTCACTACAAGAAATGGGAGTATCACTTTCAATGTTTATTGTGACCTCACTATAAGAAATAAGAGTGACTATTATATGACTAAAGTCAAATGCAATCGTGATTTTTACATTTTGAAAAGTGGTAAATGCATCAACAAAAGTTGGATGCGCATAATGACAAACATGATGGTGAGGTGATTCCACACACAAAACGCCTTTCATATTCCGAAAATTCACTTTCTTACACAATTTTTTATGAGCAACCCTTGAAGATCATGTCTTTTGAATTCTGCAACTCCTCTAAGAACTATATTTGTATATTTTTATCAAGTTTTTTGCCATATTTTCAAAATATCTTTCAAACTAAAACCTAAGCATCATCATTTTTATCTTTCAAACTAAAATCTAAACATAACCACATCTACAAAATGTATTTCAACCTACAAGCAAAACACATCAAAACGTTCACCCTTTGCTACAAGTTATGTACCATAACACGACTCGAGTAGGCCAGTTACATAATCGATAAACAATGTGAAGGAACAAAAAGATGAAGCAAAAAGTGATGACAATAAAGCCCAAGCAAACAAACACAACACCTTAGATGATGGAGCAAATAAACGAAGGTGATAAAACTATTGAATAACAAACAAATGTTGATAATGTTGAACCAAATGAGCAAAATGGCAAAGGAACAAAATGATCAAAATGATGAATCAACAAAATGAACATAGTGAAAATGGTGATGGAATAGTCAAATGGGAATTGAAAATGTGATGACACCATCCTTAAGTTCCCTAAGCCCTAAAGAAGAGTTAAAATCAAAATTTTGAGGAAATATGGTTTGGTTCTATATCAAAATCTAAACCTAGACCCCTTTTCTCCTCATCAGTTTGTTGAGGATAATTAGTTAGCATAGTGGTTAAGGTCGAGGCTTTGTCACTAAAATTATCAATACAACAAAATAATAATAATAATAATTGACCTTTCAATTTTGATTTAAAATTTTCATAAAAGGAATCAACATATCAATTCAAGTTTCCCCCCTCCCAACTCAAAACCAAAGTTAGATTCTCAAACCAATTCATGTCTTGTAGGTTGATGGTTCAAACTTTTGAGTTATTGAGATCACTTTAACATTTATTTATTTTCATCAATAAAAAAATATTTTTCCAATAGCCAATTTACATTTGACTAATAATATAATCAACCAATTTACATTTTTATAAAATCATTAGGTTATAATAGTGAATTAGTTGGATGAGTTTAACATGGATGTTAATTCTATGGACTTAATTAATGAACCTTGCTCGGATTATGTTAAACTTAAAAAATGGGAACACCAATGAGATAATGTGAAGCCATCAAATGAACTAGGATCCAAAATCAACCAAACCCTAACTAATTATTATAATATAATGTGTGCAATGCATTGCAAACTAGACAACAACCAATTTATTACATTTGTTTGGTATTAATGCACCTATGGCTCAACAAAGAAAAAAAAGAATGGCAAATGGTAAATACAAGGAGAAAAAGGGAGATTGGTAGGAAACAACCCATAATTAAAATACCCCCACACCTAGAGTTTAGGTTAACATGTTGATATCAATATAACAATTTTTAACTCTACATTTTTTTGATGTGTGATCTCATGAAGATATCATTTATAAATATATCTCCTAATTATTTGCTTTGGTGTACATACATACACTAGTGATAAGTCTCATTAGTCATAAATATGTTTATTGTCACTACATACCATGATGGGTGTACACACCTATCACTACTATATTTTTTGTCACCTTTTGTACCTTTTCAAATTTTCATCTCTTTTCTCAACATCAATTTTTGTTATTTTTGGTGTTATGGTCTCCTTCTTTCTTTGCATTCTTGCTACAACGTGTAATGTCACTTTTTGTTGTTTTATGTTGTATTAAGTTTAAAATATAAGCTTTATGTTTCCTTTTGGTTTTGTAGTATTCATGCATGAGTTCATAAAATTAAATGAAACCATTGTAATTCATTTTTTAATAATTTTGATTTTGTTATTTCTACGAGCTAGAGTTCCATGGACGATGCAAAGTTTTTTTATAGGTATTTTCATTTTGTTAACATAAGTTCTTCAACACTTGACATTACATGATTGACGCATTCCCAAGTTCCTAGTTAAACCCAAGATGGGTCTAAGTTACTCAACATCGGAATTGTGAATAACTCAGGGCACACTCCTAGTTCTCAACACTAGAAGGGGTAGAGGGGGCGTGCTGAAGCTTCGGGATGGGACTAGGAAGGGTAACAAGCTTTAGTTACTTATTCGAACATGCATCAAACCAACCAACAAGTTGGTTAGTTCACTTTCTGAAGCACCTTTGGGGCTAGGACAAGCCACGAGCAATTCTGGACTCACAAGACTCACCACAACCCGGACTTGGGGGAAGCCACCACCTTCCCCCATATAGTATTCTCTGCACCTCTCCGCGGCACCTACATTTGAATGGCTTTTTTTCCCATGACTCCCAAGGAGGAGTCGCAAAATTGTCCCAGTTTGGACTCCCGGAACTTTGCGAAGACATAACCTTTTGCTCATACCTCCGATTGGGATGAGGTTTGAAGCAAACTTGTAGCTTTCCTCGAGAACTTTCCAATGGTGTATCGCACTCCACCTGCACGTACCGGGGTCGGGTTGATTCCCGACTTTTAGTGGTCTGGAGTCAAACTGTCAGTTTGACTCCTGGCCCTTATTTTTGCCATAACGTGTGCTATAGACGTCCAAATGGCCCATGCAAGCCCATTTTCGACATCTACACTTCGATTAACTTTTCAATGTTACAAAGAACACCCCAATGCAAGGTGTTTTGACCCCTGCAATCGAACTTTAAAGTTTTGGGAATCTCGGAGGACTCCCAAGTCCCCATTTTGGGGGTGTGAGTTTCATCCTCACACTCTCTCAAAGTAAGGTTGCGACAATGACCATGATCTCATGATAATGAATTGTTTGTCAAATTCCATGTTAAATTTGTTGGATACCCGAATAATGTTAACATTTACAACCTTGCATAATTATTGACTCTTATGTAAGATGCTTGTAACTGGTGAAAACTTGGGCATTGCAATTGGTGAAACCCAAAAGTATTATTTGATAGTCACATTTATTTTGAATGAATATGACAACAATTAATTGAAAAAACACTTTAGGATGTCCAAAAATACCATGTTTGACATTGTTAGAAAATTACACCCATATCTTTTCAACAAAAACACAAGGAAGTGATTAATAATATTAGTAAATGTTTGTGTTTCATGTGCACTATATAAACTTGCACAAGGTCTAAACATGCCAATTTGCTCAATTTTTTTCGCAATTGACAAGAGTATTGTTGCATTAATCCTCTATGAATTTGTGAAAGTTGTTAAAACATTATTTTTAATGGACTAATAAGGTGGCCCAAAGGAGAAATATGGAGGTTGTTATGTTTAAATTCAAGGAATGGTGCCATTTGCCTTCAATGCATGGGGCCATAAATAATACCCACATTCACATATCAAAACCAAAAATACCATTTGCAAAAAAATATTATTATTTCAAGATAGGGGATTATTCAATTGTGGTGCAAACAATGGTCAATAGTAAAAAACAATTCATGGACATTTTTGTAGGACTTCTTGGATCCATCGATGACAATTGTGTTTTACCAATCTATATAAACAAACATAATCAAGATCATTATGTAATCTTGAAAATGGTTATGAATATGGGATTGCAATTTATTTCTTAAGACATAAAAGTTCCCTTACTCAATTAGCTAATGGTTCCTTACAAAGATGACATTGAACATTTTATAATTGAAAAATTATATAACAAATGACATAAGAAAAAAAAAGCAATAGTTGAAAATTCATTTAACATCTTCAAAAACATATTTTGATTTTTATGTGCAAAATAGATTTTTGTGTGCATTCAGCACCATACATGTTTGTATGTTGTTTTAATTTACATAACTTGATATTTGGTCAAGGAAAATTGGATCTTGTCAATTTGATGCATAAGATAAAACTATAGGTTATAAAAGATATTTAACATTTGCAAGTTGATAGGAGTTACTTTAATCATCTTAATGAATGAAAAATACATGTTGGAATTGAGGGGTGAAAATAATTTGGCACAATCAAATAGAGGTTACTTGAAACATATTTTGGTACACAATAGATATAAGGTGCACTCATAATAAAAGGAGCCAAAAATAATTGTTGATTACAATTAAAAATTTATTGCATTATTTTGAAAAAAACCATTTATTTTATTTAATGAAATAATTATCTATATTTTAAAATTGTGTTTATTTATTCGTGAAGTTGGAATTTCATGAATTTGATATCATTTCACTATGTTATTAAAACATTTTATCATACACAAAACATATGTTGGCATAATTTTTTTCAACATCATTAAAATTGAATGTGTTTTTTGTTATTCAAACCTTCACTACATGTTTTTAAATTTATTATGGGCTTGAACATATTTCATAAAAAGGTGCATATTTATTCATCCTTTATGTGCACATGTATTAAATCATTTAAAGTGCATGTACCATGATGTTGTTGATTGTGATTTTAAACATCTTTAATGACTATAATACTTCAAATTTTGTGATCATGGTTCAAAGCAAAATTGTACATTTGATTATAATGTAAGGCTTGATAAATTTTTTATAATATTTTGATTATATTATGGGTCATATTGGGTTCAATATCAATATTTAATTGAAAATAAGTATTTAAAATGTAATTTTGGTATTTAATAAACTAATACATGAAGGCCATATATACATTGTAATCCTAAAGGATAAACCTAATGGATTTTGACCTTGCCATTAATGGCTCCTTTTTATTGTGATAACATTCTATAGCTAAAAGGTCCATGCTCTAAATATTATACATTTGCATTTTGATTTTAAAATGTGAGTCATAAATGTCAAAGTTAGAAAAGGTAGCATTAAGATTTGCATGATGCCCAAAGTTCCATTAACTTAACATCAACATTGGTAGGTCCAACACTACCATCAATTGCATTGGGAAATCTAACTTTGTTGTTATGAACCATATTGTGACTGAATGCCATTCCAATGACGTTAGTTACTTGCTTGATATGGCCTTCACCATATCCTTGTTAATTCTTTTGTTTTTTAAATTTCGAAACCAAAAGTATTCAAATTATTTTGACACAATTTTGTTTTTGTTTTTGTTTTAGTGTTGTTTAATTTCAAGGCTAGTAACATGAATTTGGTCAATAGTTACCATAAGGTCTTGTGACACTTGTTTTGCCATTTTAATTGATTTTTTTCTTAATTGTATTAGTTTTCTAACCAAACTAATGTATTCCTTGGCCTTTTAAAATTTTGAGATGATTATTTTGCTAGGACTTTTGGATGAGATGTTCAAGGTGAAATGCAAAATGCTTTTATAGACATTCAACGGAGATGGTGGAAACCATGATGGGTGGCTTATTATGTTGTCATGCATTTTGTGTGGTCTTTGTTGATTGATTAGGTCATAACTATTTGTTTGATCTCTTCCAATGTTGTATATTTGATTGATTTCAAGATGGATTATCCAAGGATTTGTTTGAAGATTGGGTGTCTCTAGTGATTCAATGGAACCTTTTAGACCAATTGGTGTATACACACCATCATCTGTTACCATGAGGTTTTGGGAAGGAAGGTTGGAAATATAAATCATGAACTTGAAAACATTTCATAATTTGATATACTTCTTTCACATAATGACAAGCTAAATTCCAAAGAAATTTTATCTTACATTAAAAGAGCCCAATAATTTACATTGATATCAATAATGTCCATGTGATATTGTACTTTGCAATAATCACCATATATGGTTGTCCATTTGTCCTTACAAGTTGGACTATTTATCAAATGGAAAGAGAAGTCAATAACCACCACAAAGGTTGATACATTTTCACTTTGTCAAAATAGATTCAAAATAATTAAGAGGAATATGAGTTCCAATAGTTTCAAATATTCCTCACACTTTGCATTCACTAAAGTCATTACATCAACATACTCCCAATTGGGTTGCTTCAATTAAGAAGTTTGATGTTGCTTTGTATTTTCCTTTCTCATTTTGTTTTGGTTGAAGTTTGTTTTCAACATGTATGTTACTAATCTCTTGAACTTTTTGCAAGAATTCAATATGATCATTTCATATTCATATTTTATGAACATTGCATTATAATAATCCATATCAAGTTCATGTGTGATTCAACTTGTCCAGAATACAACAACGAAATTTGGTATGTACATGAAGTTTTTCACCACATCTCTTCTATGATTTTCTTCCATAACATGCACACAAGAATGCAATTCAAATATAACTTATTCATTCATCACTTGTAATGAGAATTTGCAAAAGTATTCAACATGCATATCAAGAAGTTTAGATATGTAAATGCATGCTAATGAACAAGGGGTTCAAAGAGTGTTGACAAAAAGTGCAATATTGGCATGAGAGGAAAATACTTAGTGGATAATTGCCTCTAAGTTAAAAGACCATTTTCAACTATCTCTAGGTTTTTGGGCTACAATCTAAAATCTGAAATTGTAAAGTTAATTCTAACTTTAAACTATTTTTAGTTTTTAAAAAGTTAACTCTAGTTCACACATCATTTGACACCTTGGATTCGGTGATAACTATTTGGTGTGTTCACCAACTTATTTATGGAATGTTATTTCTATTTTCCAACTATAGGTGTGAAGGAATGATGTTTTGAATAGTATAGCATTTTTGGAATGCTATCTCTACCTTCTCTCTCAACCAACTTTAAGTGTGACGAAATGATATTTTCCATAATCTAATATTTTTGGAATGCTATCTCCACCTTTTCTTTGAACCAACTTTAGGTGTGATGGAATGATATCTTGCATAGTCTAGTATTATTGGAATGTTATCTCTACCATCTTTGTGTACCCACTCTAAGTGTGAAGAAATGATATTTTGGATAATTTAATATTTTAAAAATGTTATCTCTACCTTTTATTTCAACCAACTCTAGATGTGATGGAATCATATTTTGCATAGTTTAATATTTTTGCAATGTTATTTCTACCTTTTTTATGTGAACTAACTTTAAGTGTGAAAGAATGATATCTTGCATCACCTAATATTTTTGGAATGTTATCTCTCCCTTCTTTCTCAACCAGTGAATCAACAACTCTAGGTGTGAAGGAATGATAATTTGCAAGTCTTAAGTCTTGTGTAGATTCGTGAATGGGTCTTGTGTGGTTTTGACCACTTGTGCAGAGGTCATTATTGCGCATCATCACCAATCTTCTTTAATCCCCTTGATGCTTGTTTCTTACTATCAATAGCACATGTTCATAACCCTGCATTGTGCACAAGCCATAACGATTCTTTAATTGGCTAGTACACTTTGATTGAGGTTTTTCATTTTTTCCATACATCATAGTTAGTGCACCTTCATCACTAACCGATTTGTGGCAAATGAGAGCCCTAAGGTCTTAGGTCTTATTTGTTATCATTGATTATCATTTCGTAGCTATGAGTCCTCATTGCATAGGGTGTTAACCTGATTTTTTATTTTTGTTGATTGCTTGCTTTTGTTTTTCCTTTGGGTTGTGTCTACTTGTGTTCTCATTTGCCTTGTACTTTTGATGGATGGGTTCCATCCTTGATTTTTATTTTGAGGGTCGTTCTTCTTTTGCAAGTCTAGTATTTGGAGGATTAGGGTTGGGAAATATTGGAGAATTAGGGTTAGGGTGTGGAGCTTCGTTTGGTAGTGGAGAGATGGAGGGAGAATCGTTGCTATGTCCGGATGCGAATTCACCGATTTGCGATCTCATGTTCTCCTGTAGTCGTTTTCTACTCGTTGAATTGCTGTTGTTTCGTTACGTTTTTTTTCTATCATCGCAACAGATTGCGGAAGCAGGAGTGGCGGGGCGGCACCGTGACGCAGAAATAGTGGAAGCTGAGAATTATGAGAGAATCTTAGGAACTTCATTCATTCTAGACGGTTTGTTATTTGTATTGGACGGCATTTTGGGAGGGGAGAGGAAAAAAAAGGAAGAAGAGGATGATGGCATGGAGGACATGTTTGCTGCTATTTGTCATGTTGGCACTGTGCTGGAACAAATTTAGCGTATCTGCGGTGAGCTTTTTTCATTTCTTCTCTGCAGTTTTCTCATTTCTTTTCTCTCTCTGAAACTGCAATTTCTGGCAGCTGGTTCTCCCCGTTTCTCTCGTCAAAAGTTCTCCAAAGCTTTGGTTTAGGATATTCCAGTCGTCAAGAAGTTGGGGTTTTGTGCGGAATATCATGTCTAAATTGCACACCCGAATTATCTGTACAGGATGGCTACAGAGCAGCGGAGGAAAGGTGCGAAATTATCACACATTTGGAGAATTTCAATCAAGGAAATATTTTCCAGCAGCTCCTAATTTTCTTGTTTCTAATAAGCATAAAAGAATTTAGAAAAAGAAGGAGGTTTAGTAGGTGCACCTTTGGAGATGTCAATTCATGTTGGAAATGTGAATTCTCAGTTTATTAGGGTTTTCTTTTCCTTGTACAACTTCAATTGATTGCATGCTGCAATAAAGAGGAGCAATTTTTGCAGGAAGATTTTGTAGGTAGCAAAGTAGTAACTGATCAGAAGTGTTGCAGGCAGCGGAAGCAAGAAGAAGAGAAAGGCCGGGTTCATTGCTCAAGGTCCAGGAGTAGGACAGTACAGGAGATACTTTCTAAGGTATTTTCAGTATTTGTGCCTTTTTTTCCTGCTTGCACAGCAGCCTTTCTTTGTAGGTTGGATGTATTGGTAAGGTTTTCTGGATGGTACAGATGGTTTTCTTTGGAGGTTTGATGTATGGTACAGATTGGCAAGGTAAAGTGGTGGAGAGATGACACTGTATGTGTTGGGATACTGGAACAGTATCTGCTGCCATTTGTGGAGATACAGAAGTATAACCTGTCCAGCAATAGCTGCCGCTTGCATCCAAACAATGACATCTTCCATGAACAAGAGGAGAAAATTGAGCATCTGCGACCAATGCAGTGGCAGTGTGGCTACTGCCACAAAGTATTTCGGACTCAAACTTACCTTGATTCTCACTTTGACAATCGGCACAGTAGCATGCTTGGTACGGTGCGTTGTCAAGTTAATCCTTCCTATGTGCTGCTTTCACTTAGGGGTTTATTCATTCCAAGAGTCAAGGTAGTAGTGATGCAAACCCAAGAAGTTGTTCATTGTAAAACTTGTTTTTAGTCAGTTGTTGTCATGCAGTGCTCAACAATTTTACCACTTGTGTGGAGAAAGTACAATTTTTATTTATTTCTGTCTTACATTGTTGTAAATTTCGTGCTACTGCATTTGATGAGTTTTATGCAGAATTGTTGTTCATTATGTGAAGATACTTCTGTTTGAGCCTTCTCACCTGTCCTATTGGGTGTTACAGAGTGCCAATAGGTGTTTAGCAGATTTTTGTGGAGCATTGCATTGTGATTACGTTGATGGGTTGTCAAATTCAAAATGGAAGAAGACAACATGTAAACCTGCAGTTGTGGACAGAAATCGTCATCTTTGTGAGGTGATCTATTTATTTCCTCAGATCTCTTTCTTGCCAGTGGCTAACATGAGATACTTGCTTTGCTTGCTGAATCTAGTGCATGCACTGAACAGGGGACAGTGCTCAGCATTCAAGACAAGTGGATACTGTACAAAATGCTGTTTGTTAACAGTGGTCAAGAAGTATCAATGAAGAAAAATGAGGGCAATCTGAGGGTTTCTTATACTGTAATATGCTTTGATCTCCAAAGTTGAATTTGGGAATAGTCCAGTCACTCACAGCACTGCAGTTCCATGGATCACATGGAATAGATCTTTATTTTGCCCATTGGATTTTTTTGAAAATTTCTCAACTATTATGTGTCTGTGACAGGTATTGGCTAACAATTGTTTTCCAAAGGAACAAAGTGCTGCTGCACAATGGTTGAATGGTATGTACTTTGTCCTCCCCCTGTCTCTCTCTCTCTCTCTCTCTCTCTCTCTCTCTGAGGGACCCATTTGAAATTCCTCTTGCTCTGATGGGTGTGCTGTCTATGACCACAAGGCCAGTCCTATGAGTACGATCTGTCTGACTATCTCATATTAGCCAATTTGATGACCAAGGCTTGCTGTAGCTTCCAGAAATGTGACAAAATTGCAGGATGCAGACGTTTTTATAATGGTGCGACTGTTTTTGGGTGGTTATTGTTTACTTGTCTACACCCACTGTCAGGATCTGTTGAAGTCAATGGGAAGTCATGGCATCTAGTCACAGCCATTCATGATGAAGGTGATGGTCAGATACTTTGTGAGTGGCAACCATAAGGTTGTGACTGCACTCATTCTGATCATGTTAGTTTTGGTTTTGCTGGACCTGACAGAATTGTTACCTTCAAAGTGTCGTTTTCAGATTTTTGTCTTCCATTATGGACTACTGAGCTGAATTGTCCTTGATGTACCTTGGCTTATCGGTGTTCCATTTTTTTTGGTTTCATGGCAGATTTCTTCAAACGGCAGTTTTGTGATGCACACACATGTGACAAACAGTTACAGCCATTTCCTCATGGGAGTGTGGTATGCTCAATAACTGCCATCATGTGTCCTGGGTGTGTGATATCACGTTAGTTAAAAAGCTTGGTCAATGTTTTCCATGATGGCCTGACTTAAAAGTTAGCCATGTCTGGGATGCCTGACAATTTTCTTCCCTGAACTTTGAATCTCTCACTAGCTAGCAGTTCTGTTGGTTTTCTCAGTAGTTGTAGCAGTTTGGATGCACTCATTGCACCTAACCTTCTCATTTGGTAATAGATTGCTGCTTAGGAATATGATCATGACAATGTACAGCATGATCATATCTCCAAGATAGGGGGTAGAGAAACTTAACTCCTCTCAAAAGAGAGGTGATGTGAAGTGATTGATAGTTTTTGTGTTGCTCTGGGTGCTGTGCAGAAACGTGAAGACAGCTCACTGTACTTTGCCATATGCATCTTAACCCTCTTCATCCTGGCAATTGTCTACTTTGTTGTTTGCTTACAAAACAGGTTATTGCCTCTTTTGCACCATTGATGCTTTTTTGCTGTACAGACTTCCAAAGTATGGTCCTGTTGAGATTATAACTTGCATTTGCACCTGAATGTAAAGTTAATGACTCCAAGATGAATGCACACCATGACTTGCTCACTTTTAACCAGGGTGGGTGATCAACATGAAGACAATGGTATTGGAATAATGTCCTGATGATAGTTATATCTTTGTGATGGCCAGGGATTTGAGTATGACAAGAATTAGCCTCTGCAGATTATCACAGCACACTCACATCAAAATGCGCAAAGCCAAGCTGACATGATTTGCCAGACATGCCACTATTTTGGTGAAGGTTTGTGTATTATCTGCAAAGTGTGTTATCACCAAATACAGGCATTTGTACCCATTTGGCGATCCAATTTTATAAGCCCCCTTGCTGTCTCACAGGAATTCTCCCTGTTGGTTTTTCTCATGGTCTTAGCTTTGAAGCTGCATCTTTCAAGCAAATGCCCTCAAGCTGCAGGCACCTTTATGTTCTGCAAAGGTATGCGATTGACCAAATCATGATGAGACTTCTCTAATGCATGCAAAGAATTGTGCCTTCTCAATTATAGTTTGCCTGTAAAGATTCCAAACATTTTCTAGGGCTATAAGATGAAGGATCTAAGCACACCATGGTACCCCTCATGGTCACTTTTGAGTCCCTGAAAAGTTCAACCTTACAGTTCTCCAAATCCTCACTGAACCCATGTGCTTAGTTTTGAAATCTGTGGTATTGGATCTTGGAGCCTTATGAAAGCCAGTAATCAAATCTGTTTTGGCTTTCTTATCCATCTGCTGATTAGGGTATTGTGTAAGTGTTACTGTAAAACAGTCCTTCTGAACCCGTGACTATTACAATAGCTCTAAATGATAGAAGAAAATGGTGCTCTCAAGAGAAATGCTCGAATGTTCATCTGTTGGATATAGAAAACTGATGTAATTTGAGTTTGCCAGCATGGAGGCAGCTACAGGTTTACGAGTTGCCTTGTGAATTTGGAGGAAGATTATGAACATCTGGAGAGAGGTTATGCTGTGCGAGTTACCCACAAATACAGAAGGAAAAAGGAGGTCAGGTTTGTATGTGAGCGGTTGGAGCCCCTGCAAGTGATGTAGTCCAGTTGGTGGAGCTGGGGTGGGTGTAGGGTTCAAAATGGAACCACTACAAGTATGAATGGCAGGATAACTTTCACATAGGTGGAGGAATTTGTACAACTACTCTACCTGAGTAGGCTATCCCATTCAATGGATATTGTGACTTCTAATTGCTGCCAAGCTTACCATGGGAAATGTATTACGAGAAACAAGAGATCCACAAGATAGAGGAAAAGATTAGAAGCCAAAAGGACTCTCAATATTTCTTTGGTGTTCCTACAGCTGAAGGGTGGAAGTAACCAGTGTTCAAAACTCATTGCATGGTCTAAATGTAAGCTAGAGATTACTGACATGCTGTGGGACTGCTAGTAAGACCAAGAAGGTCTCAAATGTTCTTGATGGAAAGTAGGAGTATATTAGATCTCTGTAAATTGCATAGCAATTATGAGGACTTAATTTTGGACCCTGGATGTGAGTGAAAAGTACTGTTTTGGAGGAGGTTTAGGTGAAGCCTGCCAATTCATCAGAAGTGCTAACTCCTGGATGTTGGGACATATTATTACCATGGCTTTGTCAGGTGGGTATATACCTAGTGAGATAGTCAGTTTTTTATGGTGGGAATTTGCAAACTCTGTTCAGAAGCAGATTTTACTCTTGGCACTTCCCCAACTTTGGGAATACTTCTGTATCAACAATCAGGTTTCACCTCCCCCTTAACAGTATCTCTAGTGGCAACAAATTGAAGATTTGTGTATCTCTTTCCTGTTTGTTATTATGTATTTGGTAACATTTTGAGCTTGCTTGAATATCTCATTGCACTTATATCTAGACTATGCTATTGCAAGCCCACTTTTGCATCGAGCACTGAACACAGTCAAATAGGACAGTTGTATGAGGGAAAAGCTCCCATTTGATCCTTTCCTGCTTTTGAGATGCTAGCAAGGCGATTATGCTGATGAGCAGTTTTGTTTTCAGGAAGTGTAAATCTTCTGTTTTGAAAGAGACTGGTGCTACTAGGTTTAGTAGTATCTTAGAAAATCATAAGAGACTAACTGGACGTTTTACATAACCAAAAGAAACCCAAGGTTAATTGTGGGGGAGGAATCACCTAGTGACAAATTGAAAAGCAAAGCACAATTATGGTTGTTTATGTCGCGAACCAGTGTGTGGGTATTTTAGCTGTACATACTACTGGATCCTTTTCTGTGTGCTTTGGCTATGTATTGTGTCATTGTAGTAAGTAAATCACATGGTTGAACCTGTCTCATATGTGTCAGGGTATCATTTTTGTTTTCCTGCTTGACTGCTGTTCTGTTTTACAAGTAGCTTTGATCATTTGATCATTATTGCTTACTGTGATCTTTTTGCATATGCTTCTCATCAATGTGGTACAGCTATTCTTGTAAATCCATGCTGCTTTGTCAATCTGTTTTTTCTAATGCTCTTTATGTATTTTATATATTCCTCTTCCTGAACGCCATAGTAAGCATATTTGTTTGTGCACAACCTTGTGAAACATATGCAAGCCGTTTTGCAGCTAGGAGTTGCTCTTGCAATCATAATCTGTACAAAGCATGTTTCTTGGATTCTTGAAATGCTTTGTTTCTATCAGAGGAGACTTTCTAAGATCTCAAAGTTTGTAAAGCACTCTGAGAAACTTTGGACTGTATTCGCAGGGTACCTTATTTCCCTAGTAACCCTCCTAGAAAAGAAGAGGTACATTATTCCTTACTCCTTAATTACTCCTTAATTATGCCTACTATAGATATGTGATCCCTCCCAATCTTGGTGTAAGAACTAAGAACCCTCCCCTCCTACACCTGATGATCTACATATGTTGAGGTTCACAATAACTTTCACCTTATGCTTTAAGATGGGTGAAGGCCATGGGTGTGGGGTACAAATCCAAAATGTGGGGCTGGACTTGGCTATCACTTCATCCTAGGCCCCTTATTTTGCAATGCTCCTCACCCTGGGACTCCACCCTGCACAAAATGTGGGGAGCACCTGAAGTGAAATATGAATCAATACTCTGACCTTGGGCAAAATAGTAAGAGAGCAAGAAAAATTGAGAATGACATTTAAATTTGTTTTGGTGAAATTGGAGACCACCCAGTTACATGTCCAGCTACTTGGATGCTTTGCCATTTATCATGCACATTTGCACTTGTTTTGTATGAGACCCAAAGCAACAGCTCTTCTCAAGTTGTGACTGAACAAGCAATAAAGTTTCAGTCCTTTGGCCTGCATTCTATAAACCCCCTGCCACACTGAGTGCATCTACAACAACCATGATAGTAGGGTTTACAACATGCTATTGCAGCAGCAGCAGCATAGTGCATCATGCTTGTTGCACAAGAATAATATGATCAATTTTTCAATATGCACACAAAATATCTTCAATTCTCACTAACCCCATCACCATACCATATCAACTCAATCTGGAGTTGAAACTGCGATGACTGCACATTGCAGCACCAATTCCCTGACACCCATCCACATCAGTCCCAAAGAGAAATATCAACAGCACTCAACATCAACCACCACCATCCATCAACTCTCAAAACTCATCATCAAGATGAATATGCAATCAGTTCAAAGCACTACAGACAATGTTTAAGACTCGTTGATCACTGAGCTTTTAAGTTTTGCAACCCTCACACTGAGAATGCCAGCATGACATCCATAATCAATTAGCACTGTAAATTGAACAATGGCCACACCATTTCCAATCACATAAAGAGCCAACATCAGAAGCACCACCTGTGTCAAGACTGACCACCATCACCATGTTAGACATGGCTGCAATGACAAGCTAAACCAACAGGACCACTTCAAATTATGGATATCCATATGACAATCAACCACATTGTCCATGTCCAGCAGCATAAGATATTCATCTCTTCTTTCCTCTAATTGAAGAGCTCGGGACTTCTACACAAAGGAACAAAATGATACAACCATTACACAACAAGAATGAGTGCAGCCGCATTCAAGTACAGGTTAGGAGTGTCCATTCACAAAGTATCAGACCAGAATCTTCATCATGAATGGCAGTGACTTGCTGTCATGACTCACAGCTACCTTCATGAGCTCCTGATGGTGGGTGTAGATAAGCATATAATAATCTACCCAAACTGCGGGCCATGGACAATAACACAGAATCACTATGGAGTTTTCAGTCATATTTCTGTATGCAATGGGAAGACGAAAGCATGATGTTGGCTAGCATGAAAGAGACATCTATCTATGAAGCAAGGTAGTTTGTTTGTTTCGTTTCGTTTCGTTTTGTTTTGTTTCTTATGAGATACACTGAAATGGGATGCTTCAGATCGCGTTCTTGGTCTCTTTGGAAAGCTTGTTGAGGAGGAGGGGTGCATGAGCTTGGTTTCATGTCGTTTGGACTTGCGGTGCAAAAAGTACTTGAATATTGAATGATTTCTTCACTGAAAATTAAATTAAATTAAATCGTAGCTGAAAATTTCAGAGGAATTGGAATGTGCCTTTGGTGTTGTTGGAAAGATCTCGATGAGCAGGATTTAATGGAATTTAGTGGAACATGAATTTAAATTTATTATGTTATTAAGTTTTTAAGATCCCAAAAAATTGTAATTATTTAAAAAGTTCTTTTAAAGATTAAAATGATTGTTTTCTTGAACTATCTTTTTAGGAGCTTTCAAAAATGCCTTATAACATCATGACTTGAAATTGGAAATAGAAAATGATGTTAATTTCAATTACATTTAAAATATTCATATTTTAATCCAATTTTCAAATACACTATAAATGGATTTTCAGAAAGGGTCTTTCATTTGCCAAAAATAATGTGCTTTCACCCTTTTTGAACCCATAATTTTCGCATGCAAGTTTTGATTCAGATGGTTTCAAAAGAAAAATTGTAGTTTTATAAGAAACCTTTCCAATGTTGTATCACATGCCCAATTTGGAATTTATTTTATCTATGTTTCCTAGGTTTTTCGGGTCAAGAATCACATTATCAATTTGACTCTTGGCCACCATTTTAGCCATAACTCCTACCTCACAACTCCAAATAGAGAATGAAAGCCCCAAACCTTCTTTGTTGATTATTGGAGTTCCTTTTGAAGTTCATAGTATGCACACAAATCTACAAACTGTGAAAGCACTTGGACAATGAAATCAATTCACAAATAACTTGAACTTAAATCCTAATTGCGAAAAATTCAAAAAGTTTAAGTTTGAATCTTTTTTCCAAAATAACATACCTTCACAATTGGAGTGTCCATTGCTATGAAAGTTCAAAAACCCTCTACTAATCAAAAAAGACAATTCAATGGTGTGTTCCTTTCAACTAACACCCATCTTGTTTAGAATTTCTACAACAATTGAACCTTGCCCTCACTTGCATTAATTTCCATCCCCCTCACCCCATTGTTGCTTTCTCCTTCCAACCAACAAACTGATTCCCACTTGGAATTGTGCAAGAATTGCACCTTGTTTCACCTACATCACTTTGCAATCTTGCTTGTTCCCAAAAGTATTAGTCCCATTTATTTAGGTCAAGCACACCCTTCTAGACCATCAATGCTTAACTTGAATCTTGAACATTTATCTTGTCCATTCATCTTGGAGATGACATGATTAAGTATTGTTGTGTTGGTATAGTTTGGTACATATAATATACTAGTACTACAAAATACAACAAAATAGTTGTTATATTTTGGAACTTGTCACATCTAAATCATTTATGCAAAATTCCACCCAATCCAAGTATAGATCAACTATAGAATGGCTCTAAACAAAAAGAATGCGAAAAATGGATCCTTATACCGTTTAAATGTACTAGTAAAAATTATTAGTTTCAATGTTACTAAGTTTCTAAATACCTCAATAGATTATGGGAATAATTTGAAAATATATATTGTCACCCTCTTATAGATGTATATGAAAAATTTCATTGTAATATTCATATTGTAAGAAATACTTCTTAATCCTTTTTGTGTCAATCTACATTTTGTTATAGATTACACACTAAAAATGTATTCCAACATATAATTGTATTATTTTTATAAGTGTTAATTTCATAACATAGTGATAGATTAAAATGTAAACCATCATTAATTGCACATTTTCATCACTAAATCTTGAACATTATAATATTAAACCACTTCAAATTTTAAATGTAATGAAAACTATAACACTGTGACAAGGTTTTATCTACATGATTGTTATATTGTTAGGCTTCTCACCTAATCACAACCCTTCCCCCCATCTTTGTTGTTGTGTTTTATGTATTAGTCTTTTATTTTTCTTCTTAGTAGCAATATCATGTTAAATCAATTTGTAGATACTCTCTTACTCCTATTGTAGATTATATTGCCATCATCTCCTAGGAATACTACAAGTGCTTTTATTTGGGTTTTTTATTGTCTTTATAGTCTATTTATGTGGTCAAGTAGTGTTTTCTTTATGTTTCTTCCTTATAATAAATATAATGCAACATCTTTTTGGGTCATAAGAATTAAAATAATTTTTTGGGTGACTTGTAAATCATGGTTTGAAAAATATTCTTCCCAAATGACCAATCATAATATGCCACATCAACTTGATAAGCTAATCCACCCCTTATAAGGATTATCTTTTGGGAAGAAGTAATTGTTGGGTACCTTCTTGAGAGATATTTACAGTAAATTCTCGGTTGTGCGCAAGTAGTTGATGCCATTGCTAAGGTGAAATTGGGAAATTGTATACAATTTATAAAACATTTTTGGGTATCACTTGTATCTTTCTTGGATGTTTGAATATGTACAATTTTTTTCTAAGTTTACCCATGCCGATGACATTTTCATTCACAATTCGATAGATGTAGTCAAAGCAACTTAAGGGGTTATTTACAACATCTATGTAAATTGAATTTCCAAGTACAAGAATGGGGATGGATTCTTTGAGGCTTTTTTAATTGGTCTTGTGAATGGCAGATTTGACACTTTAAACATGGGTTGTATAGTTGAACCTAATTCAAGTGTGGAGTATGTGGCATTCATGTTTTATGGGCACACATTCATGGTGCATAAACAAGATGCATGGATAGGTTGTTTGGGCGTTGTCTTAGGGTTTGTTGCAATTGAGGTTGTGACACAACCATGCACCTTAGTTGCTTTTGGCCCCATTGACAAATTGGGACATAATTTCCTTGGCACCTTCAAAATTATCAATGCAACTAAGGTCATTTTACCCATAGTATTGGTGCAACTTGAAGTTGAACAAAAAATTCATGCACATTTGAACATTTGAAAGCTCACCTGTGAGAAAACGAAGAATTTTTGCCAAAAATTTGAAGCAATTTTGCCATTTGGAAAATTTTGGCCCAAAAACAAAGAAGATTGGGCCAATGCCATATTAACCTAAAATTGTTTTATTTTTGCGATGAAGTTTGCTAGTTTTTAGTTTTTACATCCATTATGAAACAAGATTCAACACATGCATGACATTAAACAATATGGATGGAAATGATGAGTTTGGATAGAATTGACATGCACAAAACTTGTGTCCACATGGATAAATTTTTGACATGGAATGATATATATCACGATCATATATATATGACCATATAGGTGAAATCAATTACACAAATGAAAATCATGATTTGGATGAATTTTTGCCATGGATGAAACAAACAAGTTGATAAACTTGACAACCATATGGTTGGTTCTCATCACATGGATAATATTAACACATGAATGACATTTAACAATATGGATGAAATGACAACATAGATCTACCATTACTAACATTAAAAAAACTTGATCATAAATTACATGAATTCCACACGGATGCAATTAGCCATATGGATGAATTATCTTGATTATGTCAATGAGACTAGCATGGCAGATGAAACTACTATTGACAATGTGGATGAAACTTGATATGAATGATGGTCAATTTCATTCACTATTTGTTCCATATCACAAACTACATCCATGTTATCAAATTCCATGCATGACGGACAATGGATCTCGATTATCAATTTCATCCATGTGATCAAGTATTTGATGACATTTCATCAATGTGTTGGTTGCATCAATGTGGTCAATTTGTGGATCGCTTTCATTTATGTTAAATTAAATTTACATGGCCAAAATTATACCTATGTAATCCTTTCATCCATGCAACCAAATTCATTACTCATCCAAAAATTATATACCATAGTACTGTGGCCACTTGACACATGTTTGTCGATTAATTTAGCAATTTTGAGGATTCCATTTTGACAAATGATATATTACCAAATATTCCATCAGATTCTTTATTTTCCTTCAGAAAAATAATTCTAAATAAAAATAATATAATTTCAACATTTCTGAAAACAATATAATTAGCATCATTTGTGCCGATGAGCTACTAAAGCCCTAGGGCTCGGGCTCACTCGGTAGTCTTTTGAAAACCATTCGATGGACGGTATTAAAGTTATTTTGCTTAACATTGGTCGCTTTGATCTTTGTACCGATGGTCTCGACTTAGACTTGCAAGAGCTTTGTGAATAAAATAAAACTAAATTGAAGATGCCTTCAAAATTGTGTACCGATGAGCTAGTATTAGCTAAGAAGCCTAAGGGGTACAAATAATAATTTATTATTTGTAAAACCAGTCTTACCCCACCACCACCTAAGTTCCCTTTCTAAGGGGGTTCGGGGCCAGAGTGAACCAGCTCCCTATGACTGCACCAGTTGGCCGTTCTGTCCATGGGTTGGGCGTCTTTTTCTCATCCTGCTTCTGACCCTCAGTTAACCAACATAGCACCATAGTTAACGTTTTTTTTAAGTTGCTGGCCTTTTTTTTTTTTTTTTTTTTTTTTTTTTTTTTTTTTGTTTTTTTTTTTTTTTTTTTTTTTTTTTTTTTT